>OFFE01000022.1_pt1 | contig 123323 bp, 113 predicted proteins | sample 1521371 | NCBI WGS metagenome assembly OFFE01 (sample SAMEA3504131, study PRJEB24116) | mouse gut metagenome | biome: mouse gut; feature: mouse-associated habitat; material: faeces | place: Denmark | collected 2011 | reverse complement strand
ATCGGGGCACAAATCAGTAAAATCAAGCGTTGTAGAATTAATCAGCAGACACTAATTAGTATTGTTATAATTAGGGTTCGATTTTTGAACTTCTTGAGGTTCGGTTTCTGAACTTCCAGAAGTCTGTTTTTTGAAACTCTGGAAGTCTGCTTTTTGAACTTCCAGAAGTTCAATTTCTGAACTTCTGGAATCCTGATTATTATACTTCTTGAAGTTCAAATTCTGAACTTCTGCGGAAACACTGGTATCTGCGGGAGTTCCTGCCACATTTTCCCTGTCCGCAGGCACTTTTGCTGTAACAAAATTCTTAACATAAATGATGTCCGGTTTCCCCAACCCCTGCCTTTTCTTCTCAATCAGACCAATCCCTTTTTTGCTATCAAGTTCCGCAAGGACTTTTGTGCAGGTGGCTCTCGCACAGCCTAAATCTTCCATGATATTCTCCAGCGTATAATGGATATATGCCCTGTTTTCATCATCAAACCAGCCATTTTTCATGGAAAGCGCCATACGGTCAAGCATCAGACCATAAAGGAGTTTCGCATCACTGGATAACCCTTTGAACCGCTTATCCTTAATCAGCAATCTTGGCACTCTGTAGAAAGAAAACTGCTCTGCTTCCGCACCATAATAATAATCGAACTTCAAACTGCCATCCATGCCGATGCACCTCCCCTCTATTGTTTTTTCTTCCATTCATCCAGTAGCTGAATGATGATGCCCTCTATTTCCTCACTTGTGCAGTCCTCCGCAAAATATTCGCTGATCTTGTCCGCTTTTAATGTTACCTTTCGTTCTTTTGGCTTTTCCTCTGCCAGTATCAGGCGCACCATTGCAAGGGTAAGTTCCCCGGTCTTGCCATATTCCTTGATTTTTGCCGACTGTACCATGCTGATATTGCAGCCTTTTTCCTCTATGACAGCCTGTACCCATTGCTGCGCTTCCCCTGTCAGAAAAGAAATATCCACCCCCTGTGAAAAGCCGAGTTTTTTACTGTCTACCATAGCAAGAAGTTCTTCCGACAGCCGGGAAAGCCAGATATACCGCTGAACCTTTTTTGCATTTTCCCCGGCAGCTTCCCCGACTTCATCAAGGGTATTCTTCCCTGACTTTTTCCCCTGATGTTTCATCGCTTCATACTTCATCTTATAGGCTCTTGCCTTCTCGCTCGGTAAGATGTCCTCCCTCTGAATGTTGGAATCCACCATGATAATCGTCGCTTCATCATCGGTGTAATTACGGACAATCACAGGCATTTCCGTCTTTCCGGCAAGCTCTGAACCCCTTTTCCGGCGATGTCCGGCTATGATTTCATAGCCGCCGCCCTCCCTCGGTCTTGCAATGCCCGGAACAAGCACCCCGTACTGGCGGATACTCTCCGTTGTTTCCTCCATCTTCTCATCGTCCTCCACCCGGAAAGGGTGGTCTTTGAACGTATGCAGGTCTGTAAGAGGTGCATTGATAATCTGCTCTGCGGAGCTTTCCTGAACCGCAGAACCGCCAAATAAATCTTCAAATTTATCTATCCTGACTTTTGATGCGCTTCCGGCTCTCTTATTACTGCCCATCTGCAAGCACCTCCTTTGTCAGAGAATCATAAGCTGCCGCTACTTTCCCTTTTGGATCATGCTTATAAATACTGACACCTTCCGCTGAAATCTCCGCCGCCCTTACCGAAATAGGGATAATGTTCGTAAATATCCTTACGCTGCTTCCATAGGCGTCCTTCAGCATGGAGCTGATGTCCTTTGCATAGTTTGTCCGGCTGTCCACCATTGTCAGCAGTATGCCCTCAATCTCCAGTTTCGGGTTCATCTTCCGCTTTACCTTGCCAACCGTCTTAATAAGCTGCTGCAAGCCTTTAACGGGCAGATATGCCGCCTGTACAGGTATCAAAATGCTGTCGGCGCAGGCAAGGGCATTTATGGTAATCATACCGAGCGAAGGCATACAGTCTATCAGGATATAATCGTAATTCTTCCTGACTATTTCTATGTATGACCTCAATATCATTTCCCGGCTCATAACATTCACAAGGGAAACTTCCAGACCGGATAATTCAATGTTCCCCGGCATAAGGTCTATCCCTTCCTCATGGTGCAGGATACCTTCTGTCGGCTCTACTTCTTCATCATTGATTAAATCCCCCATAATGGTTGCAAGCGTGACTTCCAGAGTATCCGGTTCTGTATATCCTAAGCTCGCTGTCAGACTGCCCTGTGCGTCCGCATCAATCAGCAGCACTTTCTTTCCCTGTTTTGCCAGTCCTATCCCTAAGTTGCTTGTGGTGGTGGTCTTGCCGACACCGCCTTTTTGGTTTGCGATTGCGATTATTTTACACATGATTCCATTCTCCTTTGCTATCTACTGTTCTTCTTTTACATTGCTTTTCTTAACTTCCACATAAGCCCGGTAATATTTCTTTGTTCCCTTATTTGAGAATAAATCGGAAAACTCCGTTACTTCGATTTTAGGATTCCTCTGTAAAATCCTCCCGAACCATTTAATATCATTCTTTGTTCCCATTAGCCTGACTTTTAACATCAATCCTGTCCTCCAAACATGGCGTACAGACTGTGGTTATAGGTTGCGTATTCCGGATACCTGATCTGTATCGCCTGCCAAAAATAGGGTGCATAGGCACAGCAGAATAATTCCTCCACTGTATAAAGTTTGCACTCATCTACCTGTTTCTCCGCATCATCGTAATCAAGGGCGCTCGGCGTACCATTGCAATAAAGGTTGAACGCCATCCTGACTACTTTTACACTCCCGCTGGTCTGCCAGCCTTCGTGCAGGCATTCCGTTTTTACACAGCCTGTCTTAAAATCATAAATGCTTTTAATGTTCCTTCTTGTGTCATTGCTGATACCAAGACAATATACAAGTGCTTTGTGGTACACGTCCTGATACCTGACCTCTTTCAATTTCTCATAGTAGAATTTCTCATGTGCATCACTGATAAAAATAATCTTTTTCGCTTTCTCTGCTCCTAACGCTGTACTACTCATTCTTTTTTCCTCCTGTTTTGAAATTGAAAAGGCACTCCATTATTGGAATGCCCTAATATAAAAAATAGGGACACTCTCATTCAAGTATCCCTATAATCTATCAATATATCTGATAGTCCACTATTCACTTTCATTGTCAGGATTTTTTGTGTTCCCCGTATCGAGGTCTAATGCCACAACTACGGTTACTTTCTTCACAAGTATCTTTTCCTTATGATTTTCACCGATTTTATTGAAACTGAAAAATGTCACAAAGTGCGTAAATTCAAGGATTTCTAGGTATCTTTTCTTTGTATCAACACCACAGTCTCCACATGCACCGTATGCCCAAACTGATCCACCACCCGCACTCTCTTCAACTCATACCCACCGTCACACAGCACCTTTAAGTCCCGTGCCAGGGTAGCCGAATCACAGCTCACATACACGATCCGCTGCGGCTGCATGGCCAGCATTGTTGCAAGGCATTTCTCGTCACAGCCTTTCCGGGGCGGATCAACTACGATCACGTCTGGATGCCGTTTCTCCTCCTCGGGTTCTCTTTCTGTTTCCTGCACCGCATCCCCGTATGCCGCCGCTTCTCTCACATCGTCATCCCGCTTCCTCTTTCGACCGTAAAACGCCGGCAGCACTTCCTCCGCCTTCCCCACATAAAACTCCACGTTCCCGATCCCGTTCCTCTGTGCATTCTCCCGCGCATCCTCCACAGCCTGCGGGATCACTTCGACTCCATACACTTTCTTCGCCTGCTTCGCCATAAAAAGCGTAATCGTCCCAATCCCGCAGTACAGATCCCAAACCGTCTCCCTGCCGGTAAGCTGCGCATATTCCACCGCCAGACTGTACAGCTGCTCGGTCTGTCGTGGATTCACCTGATAAAAGGACAACGGAGAGATAGAAAATGTTATCCGCTCCGTTCCGTTTTCAGCTCTCCCCTGTTCCATAATTCCGATACTGTCCGTAATTCTCCCACTTCCCCACAGCACCCGGATCTCCTGTCCCATAATAACATTCGTCCGCTCCCTGTTAACACTGACCAGAATACTGGCTATATACCTATCGGAACCTGGCTCCTCCACCGGCCCTTTCTCCTTCTCCATTTCTGCAAACTCGATCTTTCTAAGCTTCTCCACCAGCTTCTCTTCCGCCGGCAGCTTCTTCCCGTTGATCACCAGGCAGACCATGATCTGACCTGTGGCAAAGCCGGTGCGGATCAGCACATGACGCACCAGTCCGGTTCCGTCGCTTTCCCGGTAAGCACTCACATGGTTTTCCCGCATATAGGAAAGCACCGTCTCCAGTATCATCTTATTCTCCGGCGCTCCCAGCGCGCAGTCCGTATTGGCAATAATATCATGCGTCCGGCCCGCATAGAATCCGGCCACAAGATTCCCTGCTCTGTCATACCCCACCGGGAACTGTGCCTTATTGCGGTAATGCCATGGCTCTTCCATGCCCACCACCGGCTCCATGATCTCACCCAGAAGTTCCCCGGAGAATCCCCCGATCCGGATCAGATTATTCCGCACTTTATCCGCCTTGTAGACAAGCTGCCTCTCATAGCGCATGGCCTGGATCTGGCACCCACCGCACTGCCGGTGGAAGCCGCATTTCGGCTCCACACGAAAAGAAGAAGGTGTCACCACCTTCTCTACTCTCGCATAACCGTAATTCTTCCTGCACTTCGTGATCCGCGCCTCCACCGTATCACCAATGACCGCATCCTTAACGAAAAGAGTATAGCCGCCGCTCTTGCCGATCCCCTCTCCGTCGCTGCCCATATCCTCTATCGTCACTGTGACAATGTCATTTTTTCTGTATTGCCCGTGCTCCATACATACCTCTCCGCCGTCCTGCTCCTGCAGTCCGCCCTGCTGTCAATCCTATATCTATCCTGCATTATCCTGTCTTCCTACTCCAGTCTGGTTCCCCGCACATTCGACTCAAACAGCCTGTTAAATCCAAGCCAGCCTGTCTCCTTCGTATTATCCAGCAATTCCGTGAAGGTCTCCATCTTGGCATCCGTATTATCCGCAAAAGTCAGTGCCACCGCCTCCACGATCGCCGGCTTCTTCGGCGAACCAAATTCATATTCCCCGTGATGGGACAGAATGCAGTGCTTCAATTCACTGGCCAGAAGTACCGGGAAGCCTTCGATCTGCTTCACTTTCTCCCCGATCATCTCACTGCCGATCACGATATGCCCCAGAAACTGACCGTCATCCGTGTAATCATTCTGCGGAAAAAGGGATAACTCTTTCGTCTTACCGATATCGTGACAGATTGCCGCCGCCAGCAGCAGATCCCTTTTTAAAACAGGATACTGTGTACAGAAATAATCGCACAGCCTGGCAACCGCCAGCGTATGCTGCAACAGGCCGCCAACAAAACCGTGATGCACGGTCTTGGCCGCCGAAGACTGCCGGAAAGCCTTCACGAACTCCGTATCCTCCACGAAAAAGGCACGCAGCAGTTTTTTCAGATATGGATTCTCAATGCTGCTGATCAGTTCCAACAGTTCTTTCATCATGCCATCAATTGGGAACCTGCTCACCGGAAGATAATCCGCCGGATCATATTCTTCCCCCCGGCATTTACGAACCCGCTTCACATTTACCTGGAAAGCTCCCTGAAAGCTCGTCACATCTCCATACACCTCTATGTAATCCAGGGAATCAAAATCTTCGATCCCTGCATTATTCGGATCCCAGATTTTGGCATCCACAGTGCCCGTCTTATCCTGCAAAATCACATTTTCATAGGGCTTGCCGTTCTTGGTAACCGCTGCCTGCTTATGCTTGCACAGATAAATGTCAAATACCCGATCGCCCTCTTTAAAATCTTTAATATATTTCATAGATTCCTCCATTCTCATATGTTCTGCCGCTCTTACGGATCCTTTCCCGAATCCGATTGCAGCGCTTTATTCTTACTGTAAGCCCCGTCTACCTTCTGCCCAGTGTCACCTGCACGCCCACCTCCTGTCCCTGGCGCACCAGCGTCACATCCATGGTATCCTCCGGTTTTCCAATATTCAACACATTCAGCAGATCCTTATAGTTTTCAATAGGCGTCCCGTTGGCTGCTATGATCACATCACCGCTCTGGATGCCTGCATTCATCGCCGGAGAATCCATCTCGATCTCCTTGACATAGGTTCCGGTGGGCATTCCTGATTCCCTGATCGCTTCCTCCGGCACATCTGCGCCGTGTATCCCCAGATAAGCCCTCTCCTGATTGTTGGACATTTTCTCAATTGTCCGTTTCAGCTCCGTCACACCATAGGCTGTCAGCAGATTGCCCATATCATTGCTGGTATTCACATTATCGATAATCCCCAGCACCATTCCGTTCAGATCAACCAGAATACCCGTCGCGTTTCGGCTGCCGTATATATCCGTAATAATAGATTTATAGGCCGAATCCGGCTGGTCGATCACCGTTCCCACAGATGTAACAATGCCGTAACATACCGTTCCACTCGTTCCCATCGGACTGCCCAGTGCCATCACCGGTTTCCCCAGCAGATTTGCATTGTTGGAACTGCCCAGCTTCGCAATATCGATCACATCCATGGTCTCCTCCCCGATGGACACAAGAGGAACCGAAAGTACCGCCAGCCCGGTCGTGGTATCCTTCTGCACCAGTTCCGCATTCACCTTACTCTGATCACAGAAAGTCACGATAATGCTGTCTGCATCACTCAACGCACCGGCGCTTACCAGAATCAAAACAGCCTTGCCATTGTTGGCCACAATAATCCCCGATGCGGAAGCCTCATTTTCATAAATATCATTAAACCAGTCTACATCCGACACGACACTTGTCACGGTAACCACGGAACGTCCCGTCTTCTGCGCCAGTTGTGCCAGCTCTTCATAGAGCTGCCTGTAGTCTTCCAGCCCGAACTGCACCTGGGAAAGTACCTGAGAAAGCAGTTCTTCGATCTGCTCGTCCTCCAGTTCCACCGGCGGCGCCTCCTCCGGTGGTTCCTCTTCTTCCTCCACCAGCATATCCTCCGGCTTCATCTCCTCCGCCACCGTTTCCTCCGGAAACCGCACTTCCTCGGCCTCTTCCTCCGGATACAGGCGGTTGCTGATCACCGGCTCCAATACCAGAAAGGTAAAACAGGCCACCAGGCCGAAAACCACAGCCATCACTACCGTAATCACAGTTCTTCTGAGAAGCTTTTTCTTATTGACCGGCTTCTGCTTGATGGTCTCCCGCAGAAAATCCGACTGCATTGGCGGCGAATACTCTGCCTGTTCTTTATCGTTCCGCCCTGTGTTGTTCTGTTCCCTGTTCCATTCCGCCATAAGGTCTGCAACCTTCCCACCCTGCTGCCGCAGAGAAAATATTACCTGTCATTTCCTGCCTAATAGTATATCTTTTTTTACCTGCCTTGTAAAGAACGGTGTCTTTTAACAAAAAGAAAAGCCGCATAACGTAATAATCACGTACTTTTGCGGCTTTTCAGATCTTGTTGTCTTTCCGTTTTATTTTAAGGCTCCATATGCCATATTCCGCACACGAATATGTGTATACTCTTCCATATTTGGATCCAGATTATGCATATAGACTACCGATGCCTTTTCCGAAGGATCAATGGAGACATAAGTGCCCATCGCCCCGGTCCAGCCAAACTCTCCCACCGATGTACTGCTGCCTGCGCCGGGATGCATCATGGTACGCACACCGTACCCATATCCGTAGCCATCCAGATAGGAGTTGGTAAAATCTTTCATCTGCTGTTCATTCATCAGGTTGGAACGCATAAGGTCAATGGTCTTACGTCCAACGATCTGTTGTCCCTTAAAGCTTCCGCCGCAGGCCAGCATCTGTGAGAAGGTAAGATAGTCCCTGACCGTGGAAAATAATCCTGCTCCACCCGCTTCATACTTCGCATCCGGTTCATGCCGTTCATCGAACATGGCCGTCGTCGGCACCCGGCTTCCGTCCTCCGTCATGCGGTAAGGCGTCACCATCCGCTCTCTCGTATCACCAAAATAACGGTACCCGGTACTGTGCATCTCCAGCGGATCAAAAATCTCCTCCTGCAGAAATTCACTGACCTTCCTGCCCGATACCACCTCGATCAGCCCGGCCACCAGCTCATGTCCGAAACCATACAGGAAATGTGTCCCCGGATCAAACCTGACAGGCACCTGTGCCATGGCGTGAATATCCTGGCGCAGTGTATAATCTCCCACCGCTTCCGCCAGATTGGAGCGCACCTGTTTCATCACCCTGTGCGTATAGTCTTCCCCGTCATATCCGATTCCCATCGCCATGGAGAAGCAGTCCTTGATCCTGATGGGACTTTTAACCGGCCTGATCACAACCGCTCCGTCCTCACTCTCCTCCGCCACCATCGTGTGTCTCCATTCCGGAAAATACTCGTAAATCGGATCGTTCATCAGGAACCGTCCCCGCTCAAACAGCATCATCGCCGCTGTGCACACCACTACCTTCGTCATGGAAAACTGTCTGTACACGCTGTCTGGCGTGATCGGTCTTCCCTTTTCCAGATCTGCATAGCCGTAATAGCCTTCATACATCAGTTCACCGTTCTGCGCCACGGCACAGCCGCATCCTGCAGGTCCTCTTTTCACATGTTCTTTCAGGAAATCATCCAGATAGGTAAAACTTCCCATATTCTCTACCCCCTTCTTCTCAACCCGTACATACCTTCGTTACCTGATAGATTTATTATATCTTACGGACAGCGAAAAGCAATCATATTATTCCCGTCCGGACCGCGTCATCCTGGATGAAATCTTCCTTTCCCATTCTTACCCCTCCTCTTCTCATAACAAAAGAAAACCGCCAACACTGCACCCATCAGCACGGCCACCGCATGGAACATCACCTCATAGCCCCAGAGCCCCGAGATCCAGCCGCCGATAACCGGCCCCAGTGCATTTCCGATATCCGCGCCGATATAGTAGGTGCTGGACGCCACACCCACTCTCGACTCGTCCACCGCCTTGATACAGGCTGACTGTAACGATATCTGTCCGCCGCCCTGACCGACCGCTTTCAGAAGCGCTGCAAGCAGCACCGTTTTCAATACAAACGCTCTGGCCAACAGCACCATCGACACCAGGCTCACCATCAGGGAAATTCCCACAATTCCCAGAACAGAAGTGCGATCCGCTATCCGCCCCATTAAAATACGGATAAAGAAAAGACAGACCGCATTCATCGTGAAAAAGAGCGCGATGTTCGAAATTCCCCGCTGTTCCCCCAACAGTACCAGAAAGGAACTGGTAACCCCGTTTGCCATGGAGAACATACCGGCAGTCAACGCGTAGAGCAGGCATTCTACCGCAATCAGCTTCCCAAACGTCAGCCCGGCCGGCAGTCTCCTGACCGTATCTGCCGTCTCCGTCCGTGCCCCGTTCCTCTCCGGCACATCATAATGAAACAAGATCAGCAATAATATGGCTCCTGCCGAAATTCCAGTAACGAAATAGAACAGTTTCTCAAAACCCAGCTGTTCCTTCATGGCCACCCCGGCAATCGGTCCGATCACCTGAGAAACTACCTGCCCCAGCCCGAAATAGCCCAGTCCCTCGCCCAGCCGTTCTTTCGGGACGACTTCCGCCACCAGGGCCATATTTGCGGTACCACTGATACCGAAGGCAAAGCCCTGCAGCATTCTGAAGAAAAGCAGCACGCCCATGCTGCCGGAAAGAGCATACCCCGGAAAGCTTAAGGTGAACATGACCGTAGCCGCCATACAGATCCTTTTCTTATTCATCATATCACAGACCGCTCCTCCAACCGGCCTGCTGAACAATGCTGCTACCGAAAAAATACCGGCTATCGTTCCCGCCATAGCCAGAGTCCCGCCCAGCTCTACGGCATAATTGGTGATCAATGTTGAAATCATACTGTAACTCATCGCAGTCATCAGACTGATCAGCATCAGAAAAATGTACGATCCTGTAAACAGTCTTGCCCCGCATTCTCTGGTCCTCTTCATCATCCTTACCTCTTTCTTTTGAAACTCAAGTGTTTACTCTTTTTGCTAATTCGATTTAGTTAATTATATAGCTCTTTTTGTTTGTTTGTCAATTTTATTTTTCAGTCAACATTTTCTTTGGCTAATTCGTTTTAGTTTTTTATTGACAGGCAGGTATGGCGCACCTATAATTAAAACTGAACCCTGACTATATATGACCAGTCTCTATAAATCTGATAAGGAGGATTATTTATGGCAACCACACAGGATCTTGATGCTCTGATGTCCGCTTTTCTTACGCGCGGACTGCCCTGCTGCAGCCTGAAAGTCACACAGCACGGCAGGACTCTTTACGAAAGTCACGTGGGCTGTTCAGACCCGGAAACACAAAAGCCCCTCACGGACAAATCCGTGTTCCGTATGGCATCCATGTCGAAGATTCCGCTGTATACGGCTTTGATGATGCTGTATGAACGGGGCTTCTTTCTGATGACCGACCCCATCTGGCCTTTGCTCCCGGAATGGCGCGATCTGAAAAAATACCAGATCGATCCCAACGGCCATGTACATACGCTACCCGTTATGAAACCCATCACTTTCCGTGATGTCTTTTCCATGAAATGCGGACTGCCCTACTGCAACTCTCCTGCTCCCACCGACAATCTTACACTGCGTTCCATGCAGGAATGCATGAAACCTCTGTGGGAAAAGGGACATTTCACCCTTCGCGAGCACGTCCGCGCCATGTCGAATGCCGTCCTGGCGGCAGAACCCGGCGATCAATGGATTTATGGATTTTCCAGCGAACTGGCAGCCGCACTGCTGGAAGTGCTCTGCGACAAGCCCATCGATGATATCTTTCAGGAAATGTTGTTTGATCCGCTTGAGATGCCCAATACCGGCTCCCGCTATTTCGGGGACATTCAGGAGCGGATGGTTCGTCTGTACCGCCTGGATGACGAAGGCAGACGGACTCCCTATGACTGTCCTCTGGATGCAAAGCACCTTCCCGGACCGGAACACGAACAGGGCTGGGGCCGTCTGTTTTCCACCGTGGAAGACTTCAGCCATCTGATGCAGATGCTGGCAGAAGGCGGCCAGTACAGAGGCCGGCGTTTTCTTGGCTGCGGCACGATAGATATGATGCGGGCCAATGGACTGACACCCACACAGATTGCTGCCTATAGCGCCAATCCCTATGAAGCCGGTTACGGTTACGGCTATGGCGTCCGCACTCTCTTGTACCGCGGCACAGGCAATCACAATGGTTCCCCGGGTGCCTTCGGCTGGACAGGCGGCTTCGGCACCTTCTGCGAGGCGGATCCCGACGACGGCGTCAGTATTGTTTACATGCACAACATGATACCCAACGACGAACTCTACTGTCATCACCGTATCCGCACTGCTGCGTACGCCCTGATGGATTGACGGTTTCCAGACAATACAAGCCGTCCGAGAACGGCAGAAAGAGAGGCACTATGGCTGATTTCAAAGACCTTGACAGGCTGCTTCAAAACTTTGTGGACAGGGGACTTCCCGGCTGCGCATGCCTGATCGCCAGAAAAGGCGAGATCCTGTATGACAATTATTTCGGATATGCCAATATGGAAAAAGGAGAACATCTGACTGCGAACCATGTTTTCCGTCAGGCTTCCCTGACCAAGATTGCACTCTACACTACATTAATGATGCTTTACGAGCGCGGACGCTTTCTGATGACGGATCCTCTGTACGAATATTTTCCGGAATACCGTCATGCACTCAAGGCGGTACGTCGGCCCGATGGGGAGGTGGACATCGTTCCCACCACGCATCCCATCACCATCAAACATATCATGAACATGACCTGTGGGCTGCCCTACGATATGCTGCTGGGCGACGTTCCCACCTGGCATCCCACCTCCGTGGCCATGGCACAGGCCATGAAACCACTGCGTGAAAAGGGATTCTATACGCTTCGAGAGCAAATCCGCGCCGTCTCCGAGGTGCCTCTTGCCTTCGAACCCGGCACCCGTTTTCTTTATGGTTTCGCCAGTGAACTGGCCGCCGGTATGTTGGAAGTACTGGAAGACAAACCGGCTGGACTGGTGATCCGTGATCTTCTTTTTGAGCCGCTGGGCATGAACAGCTCCGCCAATTTCCTGTTTGGCGATCTGGGAGAACGGCTGGTCGGAAATTACTATCTGCGGGAAGGCAGGAAGCTGGGCGATGAAGATGCCCTGTACATTCCCGAGGAGAAGGTGGAAGTGAAGTCGGTGGGGCCACTGGGCAGCGTCTCCGGGTTCCCCCGGGTCATCACCAACTGCCGGGATTACAACAAGCTGATGCAGATGCTGGCAAATGGCGGCGTACACCAGGGACAGCGCATTATCGGCCGCGGCACCATCGATCTGATCCGCACCAATACTCTTACTCCAGAAATGATCGGGAAAGACTTCACCAACACTTACCTGGCCGGCTACGGCTATGGTTATGGAATGCGGATGTTGACAGATCATTATACCGGACAGCACAACGGTTCTCCGGGAGCCTTCGGCTGGACAGGCGGATCCGGCACCTGGGCGGAATCGGATCCCTCCACGGGAACCTCTATCGTCTACATGCATAATTTACAGCCCAATCTGGAAGAATATCATCATCTTCGAATGCGTGCAGTGGCATATGGCTGTCTGGATTGACCTGTGTTACCGGATAACAACTTTTCCCCTTGAAATTTGACAAATGAGGAGACGGATCGGAGTAAATTTCATCTCCGATCCGTCTCCTCTATTTTATATCTTTCAAGCAGTTTCCGATTCCCGCAGTCTCAAATAAGCTCCAGACTGCCATCCTGTTTCCTGCGGAAATGCTTCACATACTCCCAGCCCAGACAGGGATCCAGCTCCGCCACCTCATGTCCCTTGTCATGCATCATCACATAATTGTACAGATTCATCGGCTCCGGATCGTCACTGTAAAAACGGTGGATCGAATACCAGTGTTCCGCACAGTCCGCCGGCGAATGCAGAATCTCCGTCTTATCTCCACACACCCCGACACCGGAAGGCTCCTCATGCCCGTCCTCGGGTGTCTCCTTTACCGGAATATGATTATACCGCTTCCAGAAATCATACTGATGCTGCTGCGTACATCCCCGGTAGACCGGATAAGACGGCTCTCTTGTCCCGTAAGTATACCAGACCGGCATACGGTAATCCTTCTTCTCCTGAATCCTCCTTGCCAGCGCCATTGGTTTGATCTGCTCATAGTCCACTTCCGAAGGACCGATCCGCTCTCCCGGCCAGTTGCCGTCAATCGGGCAGATTGCCGCCACCAGCTCCGGGTGCACCATGGCAGTCACCATCGCCTGAGAAGATCCATTGGAAAATCCCGAAAGATAGACTCTGGACGGATCCACCGGATAGTGTGCGGTCATATAGCGGATCAACGCCTCCGAAAAGGCCACGTCATCCATCTCGTCCTCATTCATAAAAATGTTCCAGCTGCAACGGTTGGAACCCCAGGGATAAACCGTGATAAATCCTTCTCTGTCTCCGATCTCATGAAATCTGGCCATCTCCGCCGCCTCCGTCGGGTTGTCGGAGCCTCCGTGGTAAAAGATCAAAAGCGGCGCCTTCTCTCCCTCCGGCAGATTCCGGACACACTCCGGCACAAACGTAAGCCACGTATGCGGCATATTGTCCTGATCTCCCAATCGTGTATCTTCTATAAAATATTCTCCGCCATATTTCCCGATATCCGTCCGGTGCGCCACATTCCCACAGCGCCCCGTATTTGTCCGGCGGACCTTTTGAAACAGCTCTTCCCAAACTCTGTTCAGGAATACAGGGGTAAGCTCAGCCTCCGGATGCAGCTCCACGCTCTGCAGAGGTCTGCCCGGGCATGCCCACCTGGTCTCACTCTCCTTCCTGGCTCCATTGGCACTGATAAAGTAAGAGACCGTCTGCGCATCCGCACCGCACAGCCAAACCGGAACCGGTGAATAGACCGCCTTATCTTCGCCCACTTCCGGCAGCGAACCGCCTATCGTCATAACTGCCGCCACATTCATCGGCCTGCAGGCGGCCATCGCCAGTGCCATGGCTGCCCCTTTCTCTCCGATACCGATCAGATAGCGGGTATCGTTCATCAGATGCCAGGAAGCCAGCATGGATTCCAGTGTGGGGATCCCGAAATAAGTCTGCACCGGTTCCAGTTCCCGCTCCGTCGTCATAGCTCCCTGCAGCTGCTCTATCACTTCCATATCACGGCCCGGATCCCATCCCTCCGGCCCCGGATCCGGAAAAGCCAGAATCAACTGCCGCTCCCGCGCCATCTCTCCCAGACCGTTCTCTTCTATCATACGTTCCACCGCCGCCTTATCCACCTGATCTGACAGTATCGTCACACTGCACCGCTTGTAGGGCGAATGTTTAGGGATCGGCGGAAAGTAAAGATACATCGATCTTTGACATGATTCCAGTGTTTTATATATTAATCCCATATCTCCTCTCATTCTGCCGGCGCCGGGCTGCTCTCCCGGTATATGAATTCAGGCTCGCACAGCACTTCTCTCCATGCTTCTTCCACCTCTGCCACCGGCACTTCTGTAGACTCTATCACATGTATCAACAATTTCAATGTCGCTTCCGTATGCCGGAAAACAGGCACGTGAATCACAGATACGGACGGTCTCGTGTATTTCAGTCCGCTCACATCCCCGTACGCCACGATCTCCATATCCTGCGGCACCCGGATCTTCAATTCCTCACAGGCCCTTAAAACACCCGCCGCACCGGTACCATACATACAGAACACGCCGTCCGGCCTGTCTGCTCTGTCAAGCGCTTTCATGGCGCTGGTGTAACCACCCTCCGTACCTTTCAGTTCGCCTCCCACAATCCATTCCTTCCGAACCGTCATGCCGTATTCTTCCACCGCACTCATAAAGCCTTCCATTCTCCTGGAAGCCGCACGATTACCGGAATCAGACAGAACAATACCTACCTTCGTAATTCCCTTATCATAAAAATGCTTTGCCACTCTCGTTCCGCTCTGGAAATCGTCATTCATCATACAGGCATAATGCTCCATATGCCTGTTATTCACCACGATCGGGATCTTGAACTTCTGTTCTTCCAGAAATGCAATATCCTCCTCCTGCAGTCCCATAAAGATGATCCCGCTGTAACGATCCGCGGAAATTCTCTCCTTAAACTCCGACAGCCGGCCGCCAGTATAGGGCTGAATGATCAGTTCAAGATCAATGTCGTTTGTCTCTTCGAATCCATGAACGCTGCGGATGAGGGAACCGATCACCTCATCCACATATAAATTAACGTTCCAGAAACACGCGATCACATAGTCCGGTAATCCACCCGCTCTCGTGCGCAGCCGCCTGGCATAGATATTCGGTCTGTAATTACGCTTCTGCGCCTCCTGACGGACTCTTTCCTGTGTTTTCTTTGCAATACGCATCTTATCCCCGTGACCGTTTAATACAAAAGAAACGGTAGTCGGTGAAAGATTCAATGCATCGGCGATTTCTTTGATCTGTGGCAATTCATTTTTCTTCACATTCTTCTCCATTTCTGCGCTGTAACATGAATTTGCCTTATTTTACCACTGAAACAGCTTTTGTGCCATATCATACGCACATTTTCTCCATACATTCCACTCATGATAACCTTCATAGAGATGATGCTCAATCTCGATCCCGGCCTGCTGCAATTCTTCCAGCCTCTCCCTGCAGCCTTCGATCATATCAGTTTCCAATGACCCCATTCCCACGAACAACAGCTTCAAATGCTCCTTAAAAGTTTCCGATGAGCGAAAGATCTCCGAATAGTCATAGACGCCCAGATTGCCTTCTCCTCTTGCTCCGGTTGTCTTATAATCAAATCCGCCGCTGAAGATACCCAGGGAAGAGAATACATCCGTATTTCCAAGCACTGTCATCCTGGCGTGCACGGAACCAAACGATAATCCGGCCATGGCCCTGTACTCTTTCTGCGGTATCGTGCGATACCGTTTATCGATCATCGGCACGCAGTCCCTACAGATCACTTCCGGAATATCCTCCAGTATAAAAGTGCCGTTTCCTCTGCTCTGGAAATTATAGCCGCAATTCATGACAAGGATCATTTCCCTGCACTTCTTCTGTGCGATCAGATTGTCCAGAATATAATTGATTTTTCCCTGCCAGATCCAACCCGTCTCGTTCTCCCCACCGCCATGCTGCAGATAAAAAACAGGATATCTTTTTCCCGGATCTTCCGTATATCCCGGCGGCGTATAAACCCAGCAGTTCCGCTCTCTTCCCGTCACCCCGGAATGATACAGTTCCATATGCAGGCTCCCATGAGGAACATCCTTGAGCAGATAATCTGTAAATTCCGGATCCGGCAGCTCGAAATAGTTCATTACATAAGAGCAGCCATATCCAAAAGGTATCGTTGGATGAAAGGTCTTCACACCATCCACCAGGTACCAGTGATAATGAAAGCCGCTCATCAGCCCTGTCAACACCGTCCGCCAGTAACCCGTCATCGTTTCCACCGGCTCAAGATCATAGATTCCCTCAAAAGAACCGCCAAGTCCCTGAATCTGTACGGTCTTTGCCCCCGGTGCATAGAAGGTCACTTCCACGCCGCCATCCTCCAGGATTCTGATACCGGGTACATTGTCAAACTCTCTGAAATGCAGCCTGAAATCCCCTCCCGGAACCTGTTGCTGATTGATGGGATCAAAGCACAGCGCATGGGAAAGCAGCGCCTGATTATCCGCCAGTTCTTTCGTAATTTCCATCGTTCTTTCTCCCTTCTCCTCTTATCCTTTCAACCCACTGGTTGCAGTTCCCTCTACAAAATAGCGCTGTCCAAACAGGTACAGCAACAGCATGGGCAGCATGGAAACCACCCCCGCCGCAAATGCCGGACCGTAATCCGTAGTATCCTGCCCGACAAACAGCGCCACACCGTTTGACAGCATACGCATCCTCACATTGGACGTCATGAGCAGCGGATAGAGCAGATCGTTCCACGCCCCATTCAATCCCAGAACGATCTGTGTCACAAGCGCCGGTTTTGCCAGCGGCAGCATGATCCCCGCGAAGATTCCATAATCTGTCAACCCGTCTATTCTGCCCGCCTCCTCAAGTTCCAGCGGCAGGCCCACGAAAAAAGCTCTCATCATGAAAATGCCCATCACACTGGCCATCCTCGGCAGAATCAGTCCTGCCCAGGTATCGTAGATCCCCATTTTATTGATCATGGTAAAAAGCGGGATCATCGTCACCTGAAAAGGAATCATCATCGTCATCAGACACATGGTAAACAACACATTCTTACCCCGGAAGTGCAGCCGCGCGAAGGCATACCCTGCAAAAGAATTGACCATACAGGACAAGCATGTAGTACTGACTGCAAATATGGCCGAATTCTTGATATAGGTCATCATCGGTGCACGTTTGAATACCTTCCTGTAATTATCAAACACCCACTCCTGAGGCAGGAACTTCGGCGGCCAGGATATGATCTCCTTCGCGGCACGGAATGAAGAAAAAAACATCCAAAGAACGGGCAGCAGAATGATCACCGCAACAAATGATAAGATCAGTATCTTAATAAAACCTCCCAGTTTTCTCTTCTGTTTCATTGTTTTCAATCTCCCCTCCTTCTCTCCATTCTCTATGCCTGCTCATCTTTCAGCATACGATTGTAAAACATAATGGAAATGATCAGAATAATGGCGAACAGGCACTCCGACATCGCCGTCGCGTATCCAAGCCTTGTGTCGGAACTGAACGCCCGGGAATAAATATAATTAACCATTGTTTCCGTCCGAAAGTTCGGTCCTCCTCCGGTCGTTACGAAGATCAAATCAAACACCTGCATGGAACCGATCAGCCTGGTGATAAGGACAAAATAGATCGTGGGGATGATCCCCGGAAGCGTAATGGAGAAAAATTCCCGAAGTTTGCCGGCACCATCTAAATCCGCTGATTCATATAACTCCGCCGGCACCTCCTGCATCCCTGCCACGAATATGATCGTCGAGATACCAAAGCTTCTCCAGACTGACATGAAGATAACGGTATACATGGCGATCTCCGGATCTTTCAGAAAAGATATCCTGGGTAATCCGATACTGCGAAGCAGCCAGGAAACATAGCCGATATTGGAATTCAAAATCAACTGCCACATAATGCCTACTGCCGTAGCAGAACAGATGATCGGCAGAAAATAAATAGAGCGAAACAGCTTATTTACCCACTTATTCCGTGTCAGGACCGCAGCAAGCGCCAGTCCGATCACCATCTGGCAGGGTACTTCCAGGAATGTAAAAACAAACGTATTTTTTAACGAATTCCAAAACCGCGGTGTTCCAAAAGCTTCCAGATAATTCTGAAATCCCACAAACTTCGGATTGTTGAACAGCACATTGACATCCAACATGCTGATTCCGAAAGATGCGAACAGCGGAATGATATTAAAGATCAACAAAACCATAACAGCAGGAGCTACCATCACGTACCCCGTCCGTGAACCGCTGCTCCAATAACTCCTGACTCTCCTGCACCAATCCATCATACTTGTACCTCCATGTCTTCTCTGACACAAATTCCCATGAAGAGAGGCATTTCTTACCCTATGCTTTCCCAGCCGATGCCAGGGCGGCGGCCTGTCTCATAAGGCAGGCCGCCGGCCAAATTTACTTATTCTTCATTTTTGTGTTCGTTTTGTCACAAGCGGTCGATCAGTTGATCGGAATTGCTTCTGCTGCCGCCTGTGCATCTTTCAGCGCCTGCGTGATATCGCCGCCATTACATACATTTTCCATCAGCGGCGCCACTACGTCGGCTCCGAAGGCAACCGTCTGCGGATAATCAACCGGTGTAAACTGCACCGCAGAGTCACCGTAACCGGACATCACAACGATATCATTGTTGGACTTATACTCCTCTTCTTCCTTAATCGGTGCATAGAAAGCAGGATATCCAATCTCCGTGGACCAGCGGAGCGCTGCCGTCTTTTCCGTCTTGTCATTGCCCATGAACCACCATTCGATGAACTTGCACGCTGCTGTCTTCTCTTCCTCACCCGCCTTCTCCAGAATGGTAAAACCGGCGCCCATCAAAGGATTGTAGGCTCCTGCATCGCCGCCCGGCATCAGAGCGATTCCGTAGTTGATGCCGCTCTCCTTAACGCCTGTCAGAAGCCAGGGACCGCTTACCAGCATACCTGCCTGCCCCGCCCTGAACAGGTCGTCGCCGCCGCCTTCCATGGTGCCCTGTCCGTTACCGATCAAACCGGCCATGATGCCAAGATACTTCGCATACCCTTCATTGTCGACCAGATTATAGGTAAATGTGCCGTCGCCGTTCGATGTGATCATCTCGCCGCCGTAATTTCTCAGGCCGCACATCTGGATATATGAACTGTTATACTGCGTACCGCTGCCATAAATGTTCCTGTCCGGATCTGTCAGCTTAACAGCGATCTCCTCGTACTCGTCCCAGGTTGCGGGCGGTGTCTCCGGGTCAAGACCTGCCTCCTCAAATAAGTCCTTGTTCCAGAAGAAATAATAGGTACTTGCCTGCATCGGAATAAAGTAGTCCGTACCGTCAAATTCACCCAGCTTCAATACTTCCGCGTCGAAATCTTCCTTCTTCAGGTTCGTTCTCTCAAAGATTCCGTCGATATTCATCAGCTCGCCCTCTTTACCATAGGAGAACTTAATCGCCGTGTTGTACAGAAGCAGCGGCGCCGCCGTCCCCGCTCCCACGGAAGTAGCCAGCTTCTGACTCATGTCATTGGACGGCATGATGTCCATCTCGATCGTAATACCGCTGTCATTGGTCTCATTAAACTCATCCACCAGCTCCGTCAGCAATTCCCCGTCTGCACCCGTCCAGCTGTTCCAGAACTGAATAGTGATCGGTTCTGCCGCAGTGTCACCTGCCTTCGCCCCGTCCGCCGTTCCCGAATCCTCTGCCGCCTGATCAGATGCTTCCGCAGTGCTCTCCTCCTGACCCGTACCCGAATCAGATGCCGCTTCAGAACCACAGCCGGACAGCATCGATGCCGTCATAACAAATGCCAGTCCCAGTGAAAGCAACCCTCTCATTTTCCTCCTCATTAGTAATACCTCCCTTTCCGTTTAGCTTTTGCTAAATCCTTTTAGTTCATGATAAATGATTATCCCTGAAATGTCAATACCATTAATTGTTCATTTTTACCTCCATTCCGAAACGTCACAAATTCCAACTGAACCTGTTCAGTTTGTTGAACCAGATTGCTCATCAGAGAATTTATGCAGCCTTACCCTCAGTGAACAAAGAAATACACGCCTTTGTTCACTGAGGGAAACAAACGCAGATTATAACGCATCCAGCAGAATACGCATGGGACCCGAAGCCGGAAAGATTTCAGGTTTCGGTCCGTTCTGTGTCATACGCATACATGCCGGCCTTTCCTTCGTATAACACTCCCACTCCGGCATCGGCATTCCGTCCGCATCCAAACCATTCGGATTTCCCGTCCTGATAAAATCAGCCCAGTAATTGCACATCATTCTGGACAGATCATAATGCTGCCCATGAAAAGGCCGCCAGCACTTGGCAAGCGTCTCGAACCAGAACCACAGATCACTGGAATGGAACGTCCCGGGATGATCCGGTCCGGGAATATCCGGATCAAATACATAATAATAATGCTTCTGCTCATTTCCACTTTTCAGACCACCTTCAAACATAAGCCGCACACTGTACTCGATCACCGACATGTCCGAAGCCGCAGCCAGGGAACGCACCTGTGTGACGCTTTCCTTCATCTTTTCCCGGCAGCACTCTATATAATCCTGCGCAAAACTGCCTGCTGCCTTCCGGATATATGCTTCCGTATCCTCCTCCGGAAAGGCAAACCGGAATTCCGTGGTCGTATTACCGGAAAGGATCGGTACCTGCATACACTGATTCCGGCTAACCTGCATCACCGGATCACCCACACCGAATTTACCGTCTATAACCGATGTAAAAAGGCCATGAAAGGCATTGTACTTTTCCAGCAGGACGCCCGCCTCCATTCTTCTTCCTTCTTCCAGAGAGGAGATGCCTGCAAATTCAAAAAACTGCCTGCCCTGGTTTTCGGCCGTCTCCATCGTGCGTACCATCCGTACCCCGAGCCCAGGACAGGGATAGTGCAGTGCGCCGCTGTCTACGATCGCCCCCTGGAACAGCCCTTCACTCTGGGGAGATGTCAGATGCATCATCACGCTGCCGCCTCCTGCAGACTGTCCACCGATGGTAATCTGTTCAGGATTACCGCCAAAAGCACGGATATTCCTCTTCACCCATTTGATACCCGCCTGCTGGTCCAGATGTCCGAAATTGGTCGGCGTCTCCGGCTGTTCTGCAGTAAGCAGAGGATGTGCCAGAAAGCCGAATACGTTCAGACGGTAATTCACCGTCACCACAACAATACCCCTGCGGGCCAGTCTCTCCCCATCAAATTCCATCTCTGCCGTGTTTCCGCACTGGAAACCGCCGCCGAAGAACCACACATAGACCGGCAGTGCATCCTTCTCAGAATCTGCCGGTGTCCACACATTCAGGTACAGACAATCCTCAGACATGGCGATCCCGGGATTTACATTCCATTCTCTGCTGTACAGATCTCCTGGGTCGGCACCGGGCGGATTCTGTACCGAGACCGGCGCAAACCGATATGCCTTCAACACGCCTTCCCAGTTTTCGGCCGGCTGCGGAGCCCGCCAGCGCCGCTCTCCCACCGGCGGAGCGGCAAAGGGAATACCCTTGAAAGAAATGATCCTCGGATCAGCCGCTTCCAATCCTGCCACTACTCCATTTTCTGTTCTCACCTGCATTAACATACTTTCACCCCCGTTTTCTTCTGTAGATTTCCCGTAAAATCTATGGCTATTACGTTTTAGCTTTCAATTATCATAATCTTTTTTCCACCATGTGTCAATGTATCTGCACAAAAAAAAGAAAAGCCGCCCGACGTAATAAAATACGTATTTTTGCAGCTTCTCTTTTTCTTTTTCAGGCAATAATTTTTATAGTTTTATTCCCCTGTGATCCAGGACATCTCCTCTTCCAGATACCTGTAGAAATCCCCGATATGTCGTCCATCCACCAGCGCATGATGGCACAGCACCGACACCGGCAGCAGCGTCTGTTCCCCCTGCCGGAAATATTTTCCCCAGGTGATGCGCGGGTTGCTGTCCGCCGGAATCGGCACGGGCTGGATCAGCGAAGTATAGGAAACCCACGGCAGTGTGGAGATAAAAAATTTGTCATAAATATCTTCTTCCGCCTCCGCGATCGATCCCTGCCTCTTCGCCTCCTCCTGTGCACTGGCCGCATAGACGATATACTCCGTAAAGGGCATAGTATCCTCCAAAGTACAGTAACAATACGTACCGTCCTCCAATGCCACCGTATGGGAGATCTTACACCTTGCAAACTCTGCGATCTTTCCGTCCAGAATCCTCTGCCGGAATTCCGGCACCCTGTTGGCCGCCCTGGACACGCAATAACAGACCGTGAGAAAGAACGGGAGCCGATCGGCCTTGATCCTGTCCTGCAGCTTCGTGATATCCACATTGACGGTAAGTCCCACATACGGGTAGGCCAGTCCGCTGAAATATTCAAAATGTGCCTTCCGCCTGTACGTCTTACTGTCCAGAAACCGAAATGCCTGTGTTGATGTTTTTTCCATATATACCTCCTTCTCGGGCTTATCTTTCTAACCATGTCAACCGTCCGTTTTCATTCTTTTCTTCATGCCATCCGACAAAAACTGGATTGCCGGTCCCGCCGACAGTGCCGTCAGGATCGTGATCACCCCCAGTTTTCCGCCCAACACGGCCCCCAGAATGATGCAGCAGATATCAAAACCGATCTTCACTGTCCGGTACTGCCCTTTGACCTTATCCCGTATCACCATGACCACGCCCGTAAAAGGGTCCAGCCCGATATCCGCCGCTATAAACAGGGCAACGCCCGTATAGAGCAGCAGACAGCCAAGCGCCGCACCTGCGATCTGGAATGCGGTCGTCTGTGCCGGAAACAAAGCGGCATACAGCCTTCCGCCCAAATCCACTGCCACACCGTAGGGGACCACATAGATAAAGGTTCCGATATTCACATAATGTCTGTCCAGACAAAATACCAGGATCATCAGCACAATATTCACGATATTGGAGGCCATTCCCAGCTGTCCTGCTGACAGCTTCGCCGTATTTCTGATCCCGTCATACACAATTCCCACCGGATCATTTCCCAGCGCGGCGGCGGCATTGAACGCCACCCCCATACCTACCATCATGATCCCGACTACCGCCAGGACAATCTTCATGCTTTTTCTATTCATCAATCGACGTCCCTTTCTGTCCGGCCTTTCTTCTTATCTTTACTCTGGCATACCGCATCTTATGCACATGAATGCCCACGGGATCCGCCGCCTGCGGATATTCCCCGCACGCACAGAGTCTGAGTCCGAATCTGGTCTTATACAATACTATATAAGATACGGTCAAAAACAGCAATGCAATCATCATAAACCAGTGAAATTCACGCCCTCTTTGTATGCCGGTATTATGACATATGTCCCTATGGAAACATAGGACTGGAGTCCGATTTTGCGAAAAGCAAATGTGTTTTGTTGTATTTTTATAATTTCAGGTGCTGGTTTGGCTGATTTGCCTGATGTCTTTAGTTGTTTTAAATCTTTACACAAAAAAAGTACACGCGTAACGTGTACTCCTTCCTCACCGCTTTCGGCTGCGCACAGTCATTCTATAGTTAACGATATTGGAAATTTCGTTTTCAGCTTTGCAGAAGCTACCGTATATGGCTCCTGCAGGAGACGGAAACAGAAATTTGTTATGTCGTTTACTATATTTGTATGCAGGGTCAACCTGAGATAACCCTGCAGCGTTTCTGATAACACGCAATGCCGTACCGGTAGATTGTCTTCATTCCGTCTCTGACAAGCGCTTCCTCATACTTCTTTTCCCGGATCTGCCTGAGAGCTTCCCGGCAGCCGGTATCAAAGGCGGCGTTCTCGGCATATTTCAGTTCAATCACGATACCGATCTCCTGCGCCTCAATCTCGATCATGATATCGCTGTAGCCATCCCCCGACTCTGCATTGGATCTCACACACCAGCCGTCAAGATTGCTTAACTATCCTTTTTCGTTTCTTCCTGAAACCATCTGCGGATCTGCTGCACAAAGATCCAGCGTATCTCCCTGTTCGGAATGACAAGTTCCGTCATGTCGCCCTGCTGCTGTCCCCGCTGCGTCAGATAACCTGTTGTAAAAAGGATGCTCCACAGGTTGTCAACATCAGAATCCAGATCGCGATAAGTCAGCTCCTGCCGGATTATTTTCCGGATGCTGCCGCCGTCGATCAGCAGTTCCATCTCATTTCTGGCCGTCGATCCCGCCCTGCCGATAAACTTTCTGACAATATCGTTGCTGCTTGTATTTACCCAATAGTTCTGCGGTTCTGCCACATTCCCGTCACGCAGATCGCCGCAGTAATTGATCACGTCCTACGGACAGTAAATGCCGGTATTACCGAATTGATAGCCGTCATACCACTGCTTTACGGCATCATACTGTTCCATAAATCCATAATAGGAAAGCATGTCTCTTATCTCTTCATCCGTAAAACCAAAGTATTCCCGATAACGCGCATCTTTGATCGTGTATACATTAAAATTATTAAGCCCTGTAAAAATACTCTCTCTGGATATCCGCAGACACCCGGTAAGTACCGCAAAATAAAGGCTCCTGTTCGTTTTCAGCACCTGCCCGAAAAGTCCGCTGATCAGCTCCACCATATCATCGTAATAGCCTGACCGGTATGCCTTATCAAGCGGCACATCGTACTCATCGATCAGGACGACCGTCTTTTGACCATAATATTTTTCTAAAAACTGCGAGAGCTTAAACAGGCTGTCCTTCAAAAGCTCATCCGCCATGGAGAAAACACCTTTTTCATTCAATTCGATGAGCTTTCTGTACTGCTGCCGTTCCGGCTCCGACAGACAATCGCTCTCAAGCAGAAACTGAAACCGCAGCGCCTCATTGCCGAGAATACTGCGCAGCATTCCTTTAGCCTCATCGAAGGTTCTGCCGCTCACACCCTTTAAACTGATAGAGATGACCGGAAACCTGCCCATGTACTGCCTGCAAAGCTCTTTCTCCTTCGAGATTTCAAGCCCGTCGAAGAGTCCGCCGTCACTCCCGACCTCAAAAAAGCATCTCAACATGCTTATGTTCAAAGTTTTGCCGAAACGTCTCGGGCGTGTGAGCAGGTTCACCTTGCCCAGGTGATCCAGAAGATCCCGGATCAGACCCGTCTTATCCACATAATAGTAACCCTGTGTACGCATTTCCTCAAAATCTTCAATCCCCATGGGGAGCCTTGCGTTACCTGTCATGCCGGATTCCTTTCTGTAAAACTTCTGCATTAACCTCAAACCTGATGCATACGTGGTTCCGATGAAAACGTCCTCAATCTTACCGCGACTCGAACTTATACCCGATCCCCCATATGGTAGCGATCCGCCACCGCTCATGATCGTTGATCTTTTCCCGCAGACGTTTGATATGCACGTCTACGGTACGGGTGTCGCCGATATATTCATAGCCCCAGATCTGATCCAGCAGCTGCTCTCTCGTAAAAACATGGTTCGGCGAAGACGCCAGAAAATAGAGCAGCTCCAGTTCCTTGGGCGGCATCTCGATCGTCTTTCCCATGTAGATAACAGAATAATTGGTCTGGTTGACGATCAGATCCGGATACTCCACGCTCTTGACATCGGAAGCCCTGGGTTCCGCGGCCACCGGCTTATAACGGCGCAGCACCGCTTTCACCCTGGCCACCAGCTCCTTGGAATCAAAAGGCTTCTCCATGTAATCATCGGCGCCCAGCTCAAGCCCCAGCACCTTGTCAAACACCTCTCCCTTGGCCGAGAGCATGATGATCGGCAGCGTAGACTTGGCACGCACCTCGCGGCACACCTGATAGCCGTCGATCCCCGGCAGCATCAGATCCAGCAGCATCAGGTTCGGCCCGAAGCTGTCCACCGCCGAAAGCGCCGACTCTCCGTCGTTGACGATCATCGTCTCGAAACACTCCTTCGTCAGATAGAGCGCGATCAGCTCTGCAATATTATTGTCATCATCTACGATCAAGATTTTCTGTCTGTTTACCATTTTTACCTCCATGCCGAAGCAATTTTTTTGCGAAGGCTGCGAGCCAAATTTCAAATTTGGCTCTGCGATCTCGAGTTTGTGGCTCCGCTGCAAACTCGCAGTTGAAAAATCAGCACATCAGTGTGATTTTTCAACTTTACCTCCATGCCGAAGCACTTATCGAACCCTCTTATTCCTTAAACTCCACGATCGTAACGCCCGCGTCGCCTTCCCCGTATTCTCCCAGGCGGTAGCTCTTCACCACCCGGTTCTTACGCAGGTAATTGTGCACAGCATTGCGCAGGGCTCCGGTCCCTTTGCCGTGTACCACACGCACGCTCGGCAGATGGGCCAGGTAGGCGTCATCCAGATATTTGTCCAGCTCGGAAAGCGCCTCATCCACCGTCCGGCCAAGCAGATTGATCTCCGTGGAAATGGAATAGGACTTGGACATCTTCAATTTGCCGGAAGAAGACCGCTGCATCTTACCGGTATTGATCGTCTCCTCCTCGATCAGTACCAGATCATTCAAAGATACCTTGGACCGGATGATGCCGCACTGTACAAACAGCTTGCCGTTCTTATCCGGCAGTGAGCTGACCGTTCCTTTCAGCCCCATGGACACCACCTTGACGCTGTCCCCGGGCCTGATCTGAGTCGGTTTCAGCACTTTATGCGTTGGCTTATCGTTCTTAAGCGTTAATTTTTCATTTTTCTCTGAAATCTTGTCGCGCACCTTCTGGCGGGACTTCTCCAGATCCTTGATGGAAATACCGGCCTCCGCCTTCTGGAAAACGCGGATCGTCTCGTCCGCCAGCTCCTTGGCATTCTGCAGGATCTCGCGGGCCTCCTCGTTGGCCTGCCGCAGGATCTTCTCCTTCGCCTGATCGATCTTCTCCTGTTTGGCTTCCAGCTTCTGTTTCAGCGCCTTGACCTCTTCTTTATAGCCTGCGATCTCCAACCGCTCCTTCTCAATGGTCACGCGGCTGTTCTCCAGATTCGCCAGCAGATCCTCGAAACTCTCCTTATCCTCCGTAATATGCCGTTTCGCATCCTCAATGATATGATCCGGCAGTCCCAGCTTGGACGAGATCGCGAAAGCGTTACTCTTCCCGGGAATCCCGATCAGCAGGCGGTAAGTGGGCCGCAGCGTTTCCACGCTGAACTCACAGCTGGCATTCTCCACAAAAGGCGTGGAAAGGGCATAAACCTTCAACTCGCTGTAGTGAGTGGTGGCCATCGTGCGGATGCCGCGGCCATGCAGATGATCCAGCACCGAGATCGCCAGCGCCGCACCCTCGGTGGGATCCGTGCCCGCCCCCAGCTCATCGAACAGACAGAGTGAATTGCCTTCCGCCTGCTGCAGGATCGACACGATATTCGTCATATGGGAAGAAAAGGTGCTCAGACTCTGCTCAATACTCTGTTCATCCCCAATATCCGCGTAAACTTCCTCAAAGATTGACAGTTCCGAACGGTCCAGCGCCGGAATATGCAGTCCTGCCTGCCCCATCAATGTCAAAAGCCCTACTGTTTTCAGAGAAACCGTCTTACCGCCGGTATTGGGACCGGTGATGACCAGTAAGTCAAAATCAATGCCCAGCTGAATATCAATGGGCACCACCTTCTTCTTGTCCAGAAGGGGATGCCGCCCCTGCCGGATGCGGATCTGATGCTCCGTATTGAAAACAGGCATGGTGGCATTCTGCTCCAGCGCCAGAGCGGCCTTGGCAAAGATAAAGTCGAGGGCCGTCATAGCTTTCTGATTCCCGGTCAAAAGCTCCGTATATGCTCCCGCCTGCGCGCTCAAATCGGCCAGAATGACCGCGATCTCTTCCTGCTCTTTGATCTCCAGCTCCCGCAGCTCGTTGTTCAGATTAACGACAGCCGCCGGCTCGATAAAAAAGGTGGAACCGGTAGATGACTGGTCGTGCACCATCCCCTGCACCTGCCCCTTGTACTCGGACTTGACCGGAATACAGTAGCGGTTGTTGCGCATGGTCACCACCGCATCCTGCAGATATGTCCGGCAGGAACCGCTGATCATGGACGCCAACTGGGAATGAATGCGGTCGTTCGCGATCGCCATGCTGCGGCGGATCTTTTTCAGAGCCGGGCTGGCATCGTCGGCAATCTCTTCCTCCGACAGAATGCACCGGCGGATCTCATTGGACAGCGGCGTCAAAGGCTCCAGACTCTCGAAATACTCATCCAGAGAATCGGCCGGCGTATCCTCCCGCTCCTTGCGCCCGTAACTCTTAATGCGGTTGACGTTTTCCAGAAAAGCCGCGATCCGCAGCAGTTCCGCGATGGAAAGCGTGCTGCCGATCTCCAGCGACCGGATGCACATCCCCAGATCCTTGTTGCCGCCAAAGGACGTTGAGCCCTTGCGGAACAGATATCCCAGCGCATCCGCCGTCTCCGTCTGCGCTTTCTCGATCGCCTCCAGGTCTGTCATCGGCTCTAAAGCCGCCGTCAGCTTCCGCCCCTGCTCCGAGGTGGCCTTGTCAGTCAGACGCTCGATTATTTTGTTGTACTCTAAGACACGTAATACTTTACTATTCATGATAATTCTCAATCCTTATCAAATTATGAACGATTTGTTATTTTATTGTTACAAAGGAATACTTCTCTTCCTGCAATAAATTGTAGCATACCCCGGTAAAATACGAAAGTTATATTTATCTTCCATAAAAATACGAAATTTGTTATGTCGTTTACGATATGTCAGGATTTTTATGGTATGCTTATTTTAATATGCCCATGCAGAATCAGAACAGCATCTTTCGACACCTTATCCTTCCAGTTAATCGAGAAAAAGGAGCCCCAAAAACCACAGCCCGAAAAGGAGGCAATGTATCGTCATGTCAGACAGCCGTTTATTCAGGATCCTGTATCATCTTTTAGACAAAGGCCGCGCCACTGCTCCTGAACTGGCGGCCAAATTCGAGGTTTCCCAAAGAACTATCTACCGCGATATTGACGCATTGAGCAGCGCAGGCATCCCGGTCTATACCGAACCGGGAAGAAACGGCGGTATCTGTTTGCTTGACGATTTTATTTTAGACAGAGCTGTCCTGACCGAAAAAGAAAAGCAGGAAATCCTGACCTCTCTCCAGGGCATCCTGGCCACAGGGTATGCCGCCGGCGAAGAAATGCTGACAAAGCTGGCTGCTCTTTTTCATGTGGATACGGAAAACTGGCTGGAAGTGGATTTCTCACGCTGGGGCGGCTTCGCCCTCGACAACACAAAGTTTGAAACGCTGAAAACGGCCGTCATCCAGCACCGGGAAATCAAATTTATCTACGCCGGTACGAACGGCACAAGCAGCCAGCGCACCGTCTGCCCGCTTAAATTGCTCTATAAATCAAAAGGCTGGTATCTGAAAGCATTCTGCCTCACAAAGCAGGATTTCCGCATCTTCAAGCTAAACCGCATTTCAGATCTGGAACTGCTGACACAAACCTTTGTGCCAAAGCCATATCCGGAGCCGGAAGAGACTTCGCCGCCTGCCTGCCAGCGAATCGTCCTTTCCTTTACCAGAGAAGTCGCCTACCGCGTCTACGATGAATTTGACACAGCACAGATCACCTGTCAGGATAACGGCAGTCTGACCGCCAGCGCCGAAATGCCCGTGGATGCATGGCTGATTGGTTATCTGCTCTCCTTCGGAACGCAGGTCGAGATTCTTGAACCCCAGTACCTGAGAGAGATCGTGGCCGAACAGGCCCTGCAGATTTACAAAAAATCAATAAATCCTGAAGAAATGGGTAAATCCTAAGGAAATGACTAAATTCCGAATAAATAAGCAAAGCCTGAATAAGCGGGTGAATTCTGAATAAACAAAGAAATTTCCAACAAGATAATTAACCCTGACATTAGATGTCAGTATATGTGTGCTATTCTTTAAAAAGCAGCCAATATAACAATTTTTTGTTTCGCTTCCTACGTCGGAACAAAACACCTGAGAACCGGGAAAGACAGAGGTACGAAATCTATGAGCAGACCAACTTCAAAATCAGACTTAATGACCGCAGCAGCCGACAACTACCGCAAACTGAACACTCTTATTGACGGGTTGACAGAAAAAGAACTGACAACCGAATTTGATTTCGCAGCGGATGAGAAAAAGAAAGAAGCACACTGGAAACGGGACAAAAATCTCCGGGACGTCCTGATCCATCTCTATGAGTGGCACCAGCTCCTCTTAAGCTGGGTACAGGCTAATCAAAACGGAGAAGAAAAACCCTTCCTGCCGCGGCCCTATAACTGGAAAACCTATGGCGAGATGAACGTCTTTTTCTGGAAAAAGCATCAGAATACATCCCTGGAAGAAGCAAAAGAAATGCTTGACCAAAGCCACCGGGAAATCATGCAGCTGGCGGAAACTTTCTCCAACGAAGAACTGTTTTCAAAAGGCGTATACAAATGGGTGGGCGGCAGCGCCTTAGGATCCTACTTTGTCAGCAATACATCCAGCCATTACGACTGGGCCATGAAAAAGCTGAAAGCACACATCAAAAAATGCAAAGGACAGTAACCCCTGCCATACTTTGCCAGATTAATTCATGAAAAAAGACACAATCTTTTGCATCATGATCGTGCCTTTTTTCATGGATTTTAAAGTCCCTTCCTTTATTTCAATACAATCCATCTGCCATTTTTGGCAGGCCCTTCGTGAATAATCATCTGCTTTTTTTTCAGTTCTTTGATCGCCCGTTCGATAGATGCCCTGGAAATATTTAACTCTTTGATCATTTTGGCCACCGAAGTGGACGGATTTCTCTTTATGGCCTCCAAAACTGTCTGTTCTTTATCCGTCAATGTTGCATTTACTCCCTCATTTACTCCCTCATTTACTCCCTCATTTACTCCCTCATTCTGTCGGAGAAATTCCGGATGAATCAATAAAGTAGTGCAAAATGAAAGGCGTTCAGGATCCGTTTCAAAAATTGGCTTCGGTGAACCGTTGCGCTCCAAAGCATTTAAAATTTTCCGAAATCCTGTATTGCGTCCCTCAGTCAGATGCATTTCTTTCAGGAATTCACCAATCCGGCGGTTACGGTATCGTCTGTTAAATACATGATATGTCCGCAAACCTTCTTCTGTAATAGAACGGTCTGCTCCGGGATGACTGACAATCTCTATCCTGTCCGGCAGAACACGCACCTCAATCGGCTCACGGACATCATAACCTTTATGATAGACAGCATTACAGAGGCTTTCTTCAATAGCCGCATAAGGATAATTAAAAAACCGATCTGCCTCAGCCTTATTCGGGATCTTTATGATCTGTTCCTGAATAATACTGTTCTGAATATACTGCAGTGCTTCGCGAAGCTGCTGATGCAGCGGTCCTTTGAAAATTTTTTCGATAATCCTGTCTCCGCCCAGATCATCAGGAAACTGAACCACATCAATCTGTGCATAGGGAAAAAACCTCTGCGGCTCCATGCTGAAAAACATCAGCCCAACATTTTTAGGTTTCGTATATTCCGGCAGAGTATTTACAATGTTCATATTCCGACATAAATCCACAAATTGCATATGCCCGGACTCTTCATAAAGCGAGCTGCCGATTTCTTTCAAATAAGACTGGATCAGCGTGAGATTAAGGTCTGTCAAATCCGCTTCATGATTGATCCTGTCATCAAAAGGAACATTGTTGGCAAGATTATAAAGGTCTCTCTTCTCCTCCTCAGAAGGCACTATCGTACTGGCCATTTCCCGAATATAATAAACGCGCTCCTTCTCGTTTTTTGCCATGGTTCTGGGAGAAGAATACGGACGCAGATAACCGCCCGGCGCCCAGATCACAATAAACTTTTTCTCTTCATAATCGGCCACTTCGACAATGGGCAGATATTCCGGCTGGATACGTTTGCATTTATTCAGCATATCTTTCAGATAATGGTCGATTTTTTCCGGCGAAACACCCGGCAGCGCATCGGGACGTCCATCTTTTTCCTTCACCCCTATCACAATATATCCGCCACCCCAGTTATCTATATCATTTGCAAAAGCGCAGATCGTCTTTAGGGAGGCTTCTGCGTCCCAGGTTTCTTTAAATTCAATTCTGGCCCATTCCACAACATTTCCGGAAAGCAGCGTTTTTATATTTGTTGGTACAGCCATTTTTTATTTACTCCGTTCTCTGATCTCATATAATGATTGTTCCGCGTCATCCCCCGGCAAATTTACAGACATTTTCCGAGGTCAACAGCTTTTCTCCACATATCCATATCATATTCACAATTCAAAATAATAGCAAGCGACACGTCCGCATTCCCTTTTGCATATGGGCAGACTCTTCCGTTTATGATATAATCTCGACAGTAAGACCACCCCTCTTTCAGGCACGACAGGGCTGCGGCGGTCAGCATCCGAATACATTATACAATACGAGGTTACCCATGAGAAAGACCCTTTATCTCAAATTAATACTGGCATATATTATTTTCGGCCTGTTTGGCTTTGTGGTGGTGGCTACTTTTGTGGCCAACATGACGCTGGATCATCTGAAAAAGGAGCATTCGGAATCCCTCTACCGCGAGGCCACTTTCATCGCCAATACCTACGCTACCGACCTGTACAAAAATGAGATATCTCTGGAAGCCGTCAAAGTACAGCTGGACGCGCTGGACGCCTACACGAATGCCGTTCTCTGGATCATCAATCCGTCCGGGCGCCTTGTGCTGGATTCTTCCGCCCCGCTGGATCTGGAAAATGAGATCGTCATAGAGAATTTTGATTCCACGGTCACGGCTGGCTCCAACTACGTTGTGGGAAATTTTTTCAATACATTTGAAGAAGATATGCTGAGTGTGTTCGCCCCCATCACGGCCGATTATAAAGTCAAAGGCTATGTGGTCATCCACATGCCCATGGGCAGCATTCAGACGGAGGCCAACAGCATGCTAACCATTTCTTATCTGATGCTGGTAATCCTGTTCTTGCTGTCTCTGATCATCCTGATCTTCTTTACAGAGATCGTCTATATTCCGCTGCGCAAGATCACAGAAGCAACGGAGCAGTACGCCAGCGGCAACATGCATTATGAATTCACCGTGGAAAGTGAAGACGAGATGGGGTATCTGGCGGCTACCCTGTCCTACATGGCAAGTGAGATCGCCCGCTCCGAGGATGACCAGAAGAAATTCGTAGCCAATGTTTCCCACGACTTCCGTTCCCCTCTGACTTCCATCAAGGGATATCTGGAAGCCATGATCGACGGCACGATCCCGCCTGAAATGCACGAGAAATATCTGTCCATCCTGTTAAATGAAACGGAGCGCCTGACAAAGCTGACCAACAGCCTGCTGACGCTCAACAATCTGAATACCAAGGGAATTATGCTGAACAAGTCAGATTTTGATATCAACGGCGTAATCCGCAATGTGGCTGCCTCCTTTGAGGGCACCTGCCGCGAACGGACCATCGCCATAGAACTGGTACTGACCGGCGACCAGATGTATGTATTTGCCGATGTAGACAAGATCCAGCAGGTTCTCTACAACCTGCTGGACAATGCGATCAAATTCAGCCATCACGATTCCATCATCAAGATGGAGACTACCGAAAAGCATAATAAAATTTTTGTCAGCGTAAAGGACTCCGGCATCGGTATCCCGAAAGACGACCTGAAACTGATCTGGGACCGTTTCTACAAATCCGACCTGTCCCGCGGCAAGGACAAGAAAGGCACCGGACTCGGCCTGTCCATCACCAAGGAGATCATCCGCTCCCACGGCGAGAACATCAATGTGATCAGCACGGAAGGCGTAGGCACGGAATTTATCTTTTCACTGCCAAAATCGGATGTGGAGGATGACGATTAGGCAATTTGGAATTCCTTATAGAATATATCTATGTCAATTTGAAATAAACTTTGAAATCCATTGACTGAGTCTTAAAATATGGTAATATAATATTAAAGGTGAGTCCTACCGTTAAGTGGAAGTTGTAAAAGCGATAGAATCGCCTGTCAGGTGATTCTACAGTGTGGCTATGCTTTCGGCATAGCCACATTTATTATACCAGGGACCCCGAAGGAATTTTAGCTCCACTGCAGCCGGTGCAGCTCTCCCTGCGTCTGCATCTCCCGAAAGCGGTTCTGCCGCAGCGCCTCATACAGCACAATAGCCACAGAATTGGAGAGGTTCAACGACCTGATCTGCTCCAGCATGGGAATCCGGATGCACATCTCCTCGTTCTCCACCAGAATTTCTTCCGGAATGCCGGCGCTCTCCTTGCCGAACATGATATAGTCATCCGGCGCAAAAGCGACGTCCGAATAGACCTGTCTGGCTTTCGTTGTCGCCATCCAGATTCTGGCCTGTGGATGCATCTGCTTAAATTCTTCGTAATTCATATAGCGGGTGACATCCAGATGTTCCCAGTAATCCATGCCGGCCCGCCTGATCGACTTCTCATCCAACCGAAATCCCAGCGGTTCAATGAGGTGAAGGCTCGTACCTGTTGCTACACAGGTACGGCCGATATTCCCCGTATTTGCCGGAATCTCCGGCTGATGTAATATGATATGCATAATTATTTCTCTGCCCGCAGCCTTTCCACAAAAGCCGCCAGCTTCCCGATCGCAACTTTCAGATTGTCCAGAGAATAAGCGTAGGAAATTCTCAGATACCCTTCCCCGCAGTTGCCAAAAGCCGTTCCCGGTACCACAGCCACCTTTTCTTCCGCCAGGAATCTGCTGGCAAATTCGTCGCTGGTCATGCCAAACTCTTTAATGCACGGGAACACGTAGAAAGCCCCGAAGGGTTCAAAGCATTCCAGTCCCATCTCCTGAAAGGCATTCAGCAGATAGCGCCTTCTCTGGTTATAGGCCATCCGCATCTCCTTCACATCATCGTCCCCGTTGCGCAGCGCTTCCACTGCCGCATACTGGCTTGTTGTGGGAGCACACATGATGGCAAACTGATGGATCTTCGTCATCTGCTCCACGATCTCCCGCGGTCCGCAGGCATAACCCAGCCTCCATCCGGTCATGGCAAACGCCTTCGAAAAACCGTTGATCAGGATTGTCCGCTCCTGCATACCTTCAATTTCCACGATCGAAACATGCTTCTCTTTGTAGGTAAGTTCTGCGTAGATCTCGTCGGACATGACAAAGATATCATGCCTGCGGATCACTTCCGCGATCGCCTCCAGATCCTTCCGCTCCATGATCGCCCCCGTGGGGTTATTCGGGAAAGGCAGGATCAGCACTTTCGTCTTGTCGGTGATGGCGTCTTCCAGCTCCTGCGCCGTCAGACGGAACTCGTTCTCCCCTTTTAACTCGATGATCACCGGCACACCGCCAGCCAGCACCGCACAGGGCTCATAGGAAACATAACTGGGTTGCGGGATCAGCACTTCATCCCCCGGATTGAGCATCGCGCGCAGGCCGATGTCGATGGCCTCCGAACCGCCCACCGTGACCAGCACTTCATGGTTCGGATCGTATGTAACACCCTGTTTTCTCTTCGTATAATGACAGATTTCTTCTTTCAGTTCCTTCAAGCCGGAATTTGACGTGTAGAAAGTCCGCCCCTTTTCCAGCGAATAAATACCTTCGTCCCGGATATGCCACGGCGTATCGAAGTCCGGTTCCCCGACACCCAGGGAAATGGCATCCTTCATCTCCGTCACGATATCGAAGAATTTGCGGATCCCGGACGGTTTGATCTCTACTACTTTATCAGCTAACGGATTTCTCACGGTGTCACCTTCTCTCTCGTATCCTCGTATTTTTTCGTCAGGACCGTACCGTGATCCTTATACTTTTTCAGAATAAAATGCGTTGCCGTACTGAGCACTGATTCGAGCGTGGACAGCTTATCCGACACAAAACCGGAGATCTGTTTCAGGGATTTCCCCTCCAGAGTCACCAGCAGGTCATAGCCGCCCGAAATCAGATACACGGAATTCACTTCCGGATACTTGTAGATCCGCTCCGCGATCTTGTCAAAACCCTGCCCTCGCTGCGGCGTCACGCGCACCTCAATCAGCGCCGACACCTTCTCTATGGAAGTCTTTTCCCAGTCGATCATCGTATGATAGCCGCAGATGATCCCCTCAGCTTCCAAAGCCGCCAGTTCATTTACCACATCGATCTCTTCCACACCCAGAATGACAGCCAGTTCTTTTAAGTCAATACGGCTGTTCCTTTCCACGATCGCCAATAATTCTTCTCTCATACTCTTTCTTTTCCTCCATCCTGTTCTTACTATTCTTACTATTCTTGCTGTCTTTGCTATTCTTACTGTTCTTACTATTCTTGCTGTCTTTACTATTCTTCCTGTTTCCATCCAATATCATAAAATAGATGAAACTTCCTGTCTATCTCTATCCCTTAGGGCCAGCGCATAGATCTGGTCTGCCTTTGGCTTATCCAGATACCGTTTCTCGTCTTCGTTATAGATCACCCGGTCTTTTCCGGCCGTCGTCCTGCCGATGACTGCCGCCGGAATTCCTTCCCGTGTCAGCGCATCCGTGAGCGCCTGCCCGTTATCCGTCACCATCAGCAGACAGCCGCCCGACAACAACTCATATGGATTCAGCTCCAGAAATTCACAGATCTCCACCGTCTCCTGCTTCAAGGGTATTTTCTTCAGGTCGATCTCCAGTCCAACGCCTGCCCGCTGTGCCAGTTCCCACAAGGCTCCGAAGATCCCTCCTCTGGAAACATCATGCATTCCGCAAACGCCGGACTTCACGGCGGTGGCGGCCTCCGGTATCACGGACAGATATCTGTCGTAACCTGCCGCCTCGTCGATCATGCGGACCGGATATCTGGTGCACAGCTGCTGCCTGTACCGCGACGCCAGCCGCGCCGTACCTTCCAGCCCGATCCATTTACTGACCACAATATCCTGTTCTTCCCTGATTCCCCGCAGGGAACCGGCTCGTGCAGTCTCCCGTTTTCCCACGCCGGTCACGGTCATCAACGGCCTGTCAACGGCAGGCGTTACTTCCGTATGTCCGCCCAGAATCTGCGTGCCGCACCCACGGCACACCTCTTCCGCCTGCTCCATCATCAGCTGCAGCCCGCTCTCTTCCGTCTCCTCCGGCAAAAGAACCGCCAGCATCACTCCCACCGGCTCCGCCCCTGCCGCGGCCACATTGTTGAGCGCCATAGGAATGGCAAAGGTACTGATCCGCTCCGCCGCAGCCGTGACCGGCGTCGTGGAAAGCACAGTCTCATATCCTTCGCCAAACGATAAAACGGCGCAGTCTTCCCCCAGAGCTGCGCCACTTACCACTTCTTCCCTATGCGTCTTTATATACTTCAGGACAGAACGTTTCAATACGTTCTCCGAAACTTTTCCACATCTCATCTCTTTACGCCCGGCCGTTTCCTGCCTGCCTCCGATTCATCATAACCTGCATTATCTGACTGCAAATCTTTTCTGCCGAAGTAGATTTATTTCCGTATCTGATCTCATTTCGGGGACAATCCTCTGAACAACTCTCTCCGACCGGCCGCCGTCTACTGTGCAGGGGCCCCCTCCTGCGGCTGAGGTGGCTGTCCCTGTCCTTCTGCCGCTGCCTGCGCTGCAGCAGCTTCCGCCGCCGCGGCATCGGCCGCCGCCTTATAGGCTCCCGCCACTGCCTTTACCTGATCAATGCTGTTAGTGGCCACCGCTGCCATAATGGCATTATACGCCCCTTCATCCTCGGTGGCGATCCCCACCGTCGCACTTCTCGGCGCCTTCATATAAGAACTGCTGTTGATCTGTTCCCTGCTCACTTCCACACCGTTCTCACGCACTACTTTCCACAGCTGCGCCTTATAGCCGATATGCGCCGACTGTACGGAGCAGTATCCTACCGGACGGGATGCATCCGTGTAGATCACCTCCGTATCCGGGGGAGTCCTTTCCAGAACAACGCTCTCATACACCACTTCCCGGCCACTGTCTCTCGTCTCCACGCCATAGATCGTAAAAGTGATCTGCTTCTCCGGCGTCGTAATTCCCTCTATATAAACAGGATGATCCGTATTATTCTTAAATTTAAAATCCTTACCTGAAGACTCTGCGATCGCCGCATCGGCAGAAGGATCCACGTAGGTAACGATCATCGAATGATTGTACCGCTCCGTCACCTCCAGCTCAGACAACAGAACCGCATTATATAAGGTAGTGGACACCTGACAGATGCCGCCGCCCAGACTGTCTACCACCTGGCCGCTCAGATACGATGCCGCCATATAGTACCCGTTCGCCTCCGAAAAGGGAGCCACCGCCTCATAGCACGAAAATTCTTCTCCCGGATATAAAGTGGTCCCGTTGATCAGGGTACAGCCATTTGTCACATTCGCACTCCTGGCTCCACCGGAAGACGAATAACTGGTGGTGAAGGTGCCCAGCACATCTTTTACCTTCGACAGTTCTTCGGCTGTACCTGCCGGTTCATCCACCGCGACTACCAGATCGATATCACATCCGTCCCCGTTCCAGTCGTTGACCAGATAGTCATACACGGCATCCACAGATGCCGCCGCATCAATCACGATCCCCGCCTGTCCTTCCATAACCTGGAATCCGGCCTCTGTCTTGACAAGGGACGCATTTACCGCCTCCTGGTTATACTGTGCAGCATTCTCCTCGATCAACGTCCGAAGCTTGTTTTTATCAAAATCGAATCTGATTTCGTATACCTGGTTCTTATATTCTAAATCTTTCAATTCCTTATAGCACTGCAAAATATCGCCATCCCGTCCGAAGCCTGCCGCCTCCTCCAGGATCTCTTCATTTCCCCATTTCAGTCCCAGTTCTCCTGCCGTCGTAACAATCGTCCCTTCATCAACGGCATGCAGCGTAATCTGTGCATTTCCAAAAGATTCCACATAGGCTTCTATCTCCCGTCTGGCCTCTTCCACCGTCATGCCGGACAGATTCATCTCGTTCACGTAAATACCTGATTCAATTTTATTCCCCTTAGCATGTACCGGCATGACAGCAGTAACTAATGCCGCCGTCATCAACGCAAATGCGACAGACCATTTTTTCATAAATACCTGCCTTTCTTTCTCCAAAACCTGAAATTGCCCTCAAATCAAATATATGTTATTATAAAAGCAATTGGCAATCAGAACCGCGCACCTGCTGCGCCGTTCGTGAACACGCCACGCTTCCATTACACTTCTCCGCCTGCCATAACCCGGCCGCTTCAGACAGATGCAAATTCACCGGCTCACAGTGTCGTGGCAAAAAGCGGAACGACCATTGATAACACAAGAATGACTATAATTATGGAAGAAATGATCTTCTTTGTTTTTCTGTTAAACATAAAATGCCTCCGCATATTATAAGTTTACTGAAAGGATATTATATATGAATTTAGTGTTTTTTGCAAGTGTTGCCACACTCTCCGTCGCCATCGCAGTCAATATACGTAAGAATAAAAAGACGCAGGAAGCCATCGATCAGGATTTCTGGGCGAGAGAACGGGAAGCCAACAGCACCCGCCGTAAATCCCTGGACGACCTGGATTACATCCATATTCCCGTGGAGGAATTTCCCATGTCGCTGTTGCCTGATGTGCCGAAAATTGAAGATTACAGACAGATCATCATGACTTTAAAAGACCTGCCTGTGGTCAATTTTACCGGCATCAGCAACACGGAACTGAAGCTTCGTTATGGTGCTCCCAATATCGATCTCCTGACACAATATGACCAGAATTATACGCTTCTGGTGCGCACCCTGCAGCAATGGGCGCAGGCTCTTTATGATGCCGGACATGTTGATGAGGCTTGTCACATGTTGGAATTCGCCGTATCCACGGGAACTGACATCAGCAGTACCTATCGCCTGTTATGCCGGATCTACAGGGAACAGCATACGCCTGAAAAGATCGGTCATCTTTATCCGATCGCGGAAGTCCTGAATTCCGCCATGCAGAAATCTATCGTCCGTATTCTGCAAGAAGCAGATCAATCCGGCGACTAGCCTCACTGCGGGACAGCTTCTCAATATCATAGTCTGTTATCAGTTTATGCCTGTCTTTCAATTTATATAACTGTTCTTTCTGGGATACGGTGGCCGGCGTATCCCTTTTTACATGAAAGGTCAAAACTTTAGGCAGGAAAAGACTGTGCCTGCCTTCCTTCTCCTCCTTCTCGTGAAACTCTTCCGTCAATCTTTGATACAGATTTACGGTAGCTTCCGCATCGCCCAACGCCCTGTGGGCATTATGGGCTATCCCGTAATGATTACAGAGACTGCCCAGACTGCGGCTCTCCAAATCCACCAGATACTTTCGTGCAATCTTCAGCGTATCAATCCCGCTTCTCTCAAAAGACAATTTCCGATCAACAGCTGCCTTCTTGATAAAAGAATAATCAAACAGCACCCTGTGTCCCAGCAGCACTTGATCCTCTGTCATTGCCAGCAGCTTTGGAAGTACTTCTTCTATTGCCGGAGCCCCGGACAACTGTTCATCCCTGATTCCGGTAAGCGCAACGGTATGTTCCTCAAGTCTTCTGTTCGGGTTGATGAAAGTCTCCCACTTTTCCACGATCCTGTTCCCTTCTACCACCACGACTCCAATCTCAATTATTTTATCCAACCTGGGATTCAGCCCTGTAGTCTCCAGATCAATGCACACATATGATTCCGTCATTTTTCCTCCATGCCGAAGCAGTTCTTTTGCGAAGGCCGCGAGCCAAATTTCAAATTTGGCTCTGCGATCTCGAGTTTGTGGCTCCGGCACAAACTCGCAGTTGAAAAATCAGCACATCAGTGTGATTTTTCAACCTTCCCTCCATTCCGAAGCGGCATAAATTATACAATATATTGTGCTCCTATTCATAATTCTACTACCTTTCGTGATTTCTACCTTGAAAATATTCCCTACATAATACTCTTATTGCATATTGGAATATTTCTTACGGCAAATTAACCTACAATAATAGAAGGGTAAAGAGAATGAAAACACGGATAAAAAACTTACGATTAGAAAAAAAATTATCACAACAGGCTTTGGCTAAGGATTTAAACCTGAACCAGTCAACTCTGAGTAAGATCGAATGTGAGATATCCATTCCGGATGCCTCCCTCGTATGTGACCTTTCACGCTTCTTTCATGTCTCTACAGACTATGTCCTGTATCTTGCCGAAGAACGTCTTAATGCAGATTTATTGCTGGCAAACGACAAGTTCCACCTGAAAAAATACCGAAATCATATGTCTATGTACCAACAGCTGAATCCCTGGCAGCAAAGGGCCTGTGACACCTTTGTACAAAATATGCTGGGAATGGATATACAGCTTTAATCTTATTTTATATATTTGCAAAATACTTATACTGTATATAAAACTGCATTTCTATCAGATTGGCAGATCAATCCCCATAAACCAGAAAGAACCACCTTCTTTTCTGCCAAGACTGATCTACACGCCGGTATTTATACCACGTGTCTAAAAGGCGAGATCGAAAGATCCCGCCTCATTTCTACTTATTCCAATATTTTCCATTGACAGTATCGCTGATATGCAGCTGTCAGCGATTCAAATACTCGACAAATCTGTCGAACGCCGCCTGGCCTTCCGCATTTCTCTTATAGACGCCGGAATCCTCCAGCACCTGCATGAACACGTTGCCGATCTCCTTATGAATAATATCCATCACCGTATCCCTGTTGACCTGTGAATATCCCGGCAGGAATTCCTCCACCCAGTCGACGTGTTTCTCCAACAATTCATCCTTTCGCAGATCTGCACCGGTAAGGATTGCTTCAGCCAGCTTCTCCATCTCATCCTTCAATCTTGCAGGCAGTACCGCCAGACCCATCACTTCGATCAGGCCGATATTTTCCTTCTTAATGTGATGCAGATTCGCATGGGGATGATAGACGCCCAGCGGATGCTCCGCAGTCGTAATGTTGTTGCGCAGCACCAGATCCAACTCGAACTTATTGCCTCTTTTCCTGGCAATGGGCGTAATCGTATTGTGAGGTTCCCCGTCAGTCTCGGCAAAGATAAATGCCGCCTCGTCGCTGTAGCCTCTCCACGCATTCAGGATCACGTCCGCCAGCTCCACCAGCCTGTCGGAGTCCTCAGCCGAGATACGAATCACGGACATAGGCCAGTTCACGATTCCGGTTTCCACATCCTCAAAGCCCCTGATCGTAAAGGTCCTCTCTACCTGCGCCCTCGCCATGGCAAACTCATAATGACCGCCCTGGAAATGATCGTGACTCAAGATGGAACCGCCCACGATCGGCAGATCCGCGTTGGAACCCACGAAATAATGCGGGAACTGCTTCACGAAATCAAACAGCTTGCAGAACGTATCATGCTCGATTTTCATCGGAATATGCTGAGAGTTGAACACGATACAGTGCTCATTATAATATACATACGGGGAATACTGGAATCCCCAGCGGCTGCCGTTGATCATCACCGGAATCACTCTGTGATTCTGCCTTGCCGGATGGTTCACGCGGCCCGCATAACCTTCATTTTCCATGCAGAGCAGGCATTTCGGATAGCCGCTCTGCTTCGCGGTCCTGGCCGCCGCGATAGCCTTGGGATCCTTCTCCGGTTTGGACAGATTGATGGTGATATCCAGATCGCCATACTTTGTGGGTGCAATCCATTTCTGATCCTTCATGATCCGGTATCTTCTGATATAATCGGTATCCTGGCTCAGCTTGTAGAAATACTCCGTCGCCTCCACCGGGCTTTTCGCATATCTTGCCTCGAATCCGGCAATCACCTCACTGGGCCTTGGCACCAGCATACTCATGATCTTCGTGTCGAACAGATCCCGATATACGATACTGTTCTCCGTCATGATGCCCTGCTCATATGCGTAGTCCATCATCTGTGCCAGTACCTCTTCCAGTTCCTCCACGCTCATACTGACTTCATCGCTGCACTCTTCCAGCTCATCCAGCTGAAACAGCTCCAAAAGCCTGTTGGTCGTATAAATCTTATCCTCTTCTGTGATCAGGCCTGTCTGCAGCCCATACTGTACCAGTTTTCTAATATTTTTCTGAATCATAGCTCTCCTCGTCTCTCCACTTTATAATTTGCGCGGCCCGTCTCCAATCTCTACCACATAGAAGTCAGCCGTCCTGCCCACACGTTCTTTGTACGCCGCTCCGACCTTCTCCTGAAAAGCATCCACCGCCTCATCACGAACAATGCTCACGGTGCAGCCGCCGAAGCCGCCGCCTGTAATGCGGGATCCGATCACGCCGTCCACCTTCCACGCTTCTTCCACCAGCACATCAATCTCCTCACAGGATACCGCATAGTCATCGCGCAGAGACACGTGGGAAGCATTCATCAGCTCACCAAACAGCTTTAAATCATTGTTTTTCAATGCCGCCACCGCACGGATCGTCCTCTGGTTCTCATAGACCGCATGCTTCGCTCTCTTCACGCGTACCTCACTCTTAATTGCCTCCCTGTGCATCTCGAACTGTTCCTCGGTCAGATCACCCAGCCCCTTAATATCCACCACCGTCTGCAGTTCTTCCAACGCCTTCTCACACTCGCTTCTTCTCTCATTGTAAGCCGAATTCACCAGTGAATGCTTGACATTACTGTTGGTCACCACAATCTTTGCTCCGTCCAGCACAAGCGGAGCATACTCGTAAGACAAATCCGCCGTATCCAGAAAAATAGCGTTATCCTTCTTACCCATGGCAGATGCAAACTGATCCATGATGCCACAGTTCATACCGTTGAAATTATTCTCCGAATACTGCCCGATCTTCGCCAGATCCACATTCGTCACATCGAATCCGTACAGATCCCTCAATACATAACCGGTCACTACTTCCAAAGATGCGGAAGACGATAAGCCGGAACCATTGGGAATGTTACCGTACAGCACGATATCCAGTCCACAGTCCATCTCCATGCCTCTTCCCGCAAAGGCCCACATAACTCCCTTCGGATAATTCGTCCATTCCGCTTCCTTAGCCGGTGTCAGATCATCCAGACTGCCTTCAACAACCCCCAGCCTGTCAAAATTCATGGAATAAAATGTCAACTTTCTATCTGCTCTCTTCCGGGCTGCAACATAAGTGCCAATGGTCAGTGCACAGGGAAAAACGTGTCCCCCATTGTAATCCGTATGTTCTCCGATGAGATTCACACGGCCCGGCGCAAAATAAACATTGACGCCCTGCGTATCCCCATAAAGTTCCCCAAACTTCTTCAATACTGCTTCTTTCATTCAGATGTCCTCCTTCTCTTATTCACCTTCACTGTCCCACAGTCATCCCGTCTTCGGCTTCCACTGTTCTCAACTACTGCAAATATGTTATTAACTTATAGTTAGCGACATTGGAAATTTCGTTTTCGGCCTTGCAGGTGCTTCAGTATATGGCTCCTGCAGGAGCAGGAAACAGAAATTTGTCATGTCGTTTACTATACCTTCAATGAACAGGGAAATACTGAAATTATCCCGCTTTAGAGTATGTATCTCTTTGTTCACTAAGGGTATTGTTATCATATAAAAAAGCCGGCATAACTTAAATATCTCATTGTTACACAAACCTGTCAAAATGTTGCAAAGGTTACGCCGCACAAATGCGATCTGCCATTTTCCTGAAACCTACCTTAGACTGTTGATCTGACTGATAAAATCCTCCACCTCTTTCAGATACGCCTTATTGCGTCTCGTCTCCCCCTTCTGCATCTCCCTGCGATAGGCCGTGGGCGTCATCTTCTTCATCTGCCGGAAGGCCTTGGTGAAAACCAGCGGATCATGATAACCGCATGACAGTGCGATACTCTCGATCGGAAGTGACGTCAGCTGCAGCAGTTCCGTAGCCTTGGTGATTCGAAACGCCGTCAAAAACTGCTGCGGTGACATCCCCATGGAATTCTGGAACAGCGTATATAGATAGCTTCTGTTGATACAGACATACCGGGCCACATCCGTCACCTTGATGGAATTGCAGTAATTACTCTGGATAAAAGAGATTGCCTTGCGGACGTAAGTGTTGGCCCGGTCTGTTTCATTCTTTTCCTCCACCCTTGTCCCCTCCGCTATAACGGACAAAAAGATGCCCAGCTGCCCGTTACGGCGCAGATCATTGGAAAGTCCGAAAGTATTGTGCTCCATCATATCCTTTACGATCTGATACAGCTGCTGTGAGTCCTCCGACCGAAAAACGGGCTGTCTCACAGACAACCCGATATTATTCACATACTCCGCCGCCTGCGTGCCGCTGAAACCCACCCACACATAAGTCCACGGATCATCTTCGTCTGCCTGATAGAATGCCAGTTCATCGGGTGTGATCAGAAATCCGTATCCCGCTTCCAATGGATATTCCTTACCTCCGATGGAAAATCTTCCCCTGCCGCTCAATATATAATGAACCAGATAATGAGGTTTTAGTGCCGGTCCAAAGCTGTGCAGCCCTTCCGTCCGGGAAAGCCCGCAGCAGTTCACATACAGGCTGCCCGTCCGCTCCCCGGCAAATTCCAGTTTATATGCCTTCTCCATAAATTCTATGCCTTCTTATTCATAACACGTTGGCTGCACGCCATTGCATCACAATGGTTCTGCACGCCTCATAATCAAACTTTCCCATTGCCGAAGCCAGATTCTTCCGGTACAGGGCAAACTCCTCTTCCAGATCATACCGCGCAAGTTCCGCAATGATCTCCTCCGCCCGGACGGAATCCCAGACTTCCAGGCTGTCCGCAAGCTGCGACAGAAGCTCTTCCACCGCTTCGCGATCCAGAGGCCGCTTCTCCTGCTCCCCGTTCCGCTCATCCGCACAATATGATAAGATCACGGAATGTAATCCTCTGTAGGATGCCAGCAGTTGCGGCATTCCGGCCCGGATCTTCGCCCACTCACATCTTTTTCCATATTCCTCCAGCTCTCTCGCCTGTTCGGACACTCCCTGCGCCCCAATGGTTCTGGATGTGCTTTTCAAAGAATGGGCTTCCAGCGTAAAACGCTCGATGTCTTCTGCCGCCACAGCACATTCTATTGCCTGCGCCTGTTCCTCGATGCAGTCCGCATATTCTGTCAGGATCTCCCGGTATAACGCTTCATCATCCCCCGCGTATTCCAGGCCCACAGATATGTCAATCCCCTTCATCCCAACACTTCCTCCATCTTGGCAAGCAGAGCCGCTTTCGCCACCGGCTTCACAAGATAGCCTGCCGGATGCAGCGCAAGACACTCACTGATCGTATCCGCATCCGTCTGTCCCGTCAGGAAGAAAACCGGAATATTCTTCGTCTCCACCTTACTCTGAATCTCTTTCAAAACAGCTGCTCCATTGTGAACAGGCATCAAATAATCCAGAAGAATCAGATCCGGCGTATATTTCGCAAGGAAATCCACCGCCGACTTCCCGGAGCTGATCAGCGTCACCTTATAGTTTTCCTGTAAATAATACCGAAGCGTCTTAAGTGCAACCGGATCATCATCCACGATCAGAATGTGCTTTCTATCCGCTGTGGTCTGCTGTCTTCCAACATCCATATTCCCTGCACCGTCCTTTCCCCGTTATGTGTATCTGGCCTGTCTGATATCTATATTGTATCATTGTAATGTCTGTCTTTCTATGTTTTTTTCAAATTTTGCGCCATATTTGATTAAATTTGGTTACTTTTCATGAATTGACTTTTTAGAATTCCTGTGGTAATATGTTAACTGTTCGTAAGAAATATATGATCACGCGGGTGTAGTTCAATGGTAGAACACCAGCCTTCCAAGCTGGATACGTGGGTTCGATTCCCATCACCCGCTTTTTATTATGCCCGTAAACTGTACGACCCATTTCTATGAAGAGATCGCATTCATGTCATAACTGTAAACTTACATTATGCTCAGCCTGCCGCCTGGCGGGCCGCATGGCCATCCATACTGTGAAAGTTGAAGACTTTCATAGTAAACTTACATCATGCTCAACCTGCCGCCGGGCAGGCCGCATGGCCATCCATATTATGAAAGTTGAAGACTTTCATAGTAAAGGCCGTGGAGATCATATGCCTCCGCGGCCTTTGCTTTATTCCATCACATTTCATGCCGATTCCTGCTTCGCCTGTGCCAGATATGCCTCTACATCCTGCCGCAGTTTATCCCACGCCCCCTCATTCTCCGCATAATACAGAGGACAAAGCTTTCCTCCACAGTCATAATGTCTTAAAATATCTTCCACCGTCAGATCGTATTTGTCCAACAGCCATGCCAGTGTATGGATCAATGTATCATACGTCTCCTGCGTGAAGGAACCGTCGTCAGACAAATAACAGCACTCGATCGATATGGAATCTTCGTTCCTCGTCATCACTGCATATGCCTGCTCGTCAAAGGGAATACATTGTATCAGTTCCCCGTCATAACCGATGATCAGGTGCGCGCTGGCCGATCGTTCGTGTGTCTCAGCCAGGTTCGCAAAATAACTTCTGTTCTGCGCAGCTGAAGTCCCGGGGTTAGCCGTATAGTGGACGAATATATTATTGATCCTGCTCAGCTTGTCTCCCGGCCTGGAATATTCATTCACTTCCAGTAAATCCTGTACAATTTCAGGTGGTGCGATTCCGGTATCACTGCTGCTGTCGCTGAAAGTCTGCTCCGCCGTCACCGGAATCGGCTTCTCTTCCTTATTCCTGTGCGTCATCCGATAGATCTCGCCCGTTATAAAATAAATCATGGCAAGACACGTCACCATAAACAAAGCGATCACTAACTTACTCAGGATCTCTCTTCTGCGCCGTGCCCGTCGCCGCCTGATGGATTGTACCGGACGGGCATTGCCCCTGTATGCCATGCGAGAATTTCTCCTGCGTGCTTCGGCCGTAGGGGAGGCCCCAATATAACTTATCCCGGAGACATCTCTGGCCCGACCCGTACGCCGTGCTCTGGCGGTATTTCCAGACTGCCGTACAGTACCGGATGCGTGTCGATCCACAGTTAGGGGGGCGCGGTTTCCCGGCTTCGATCTGTCCCGCCCCATCTCATACAGCCTTATGCTGACACCTTCCCCAGCCTGCGTCCGCCTGACACTCTGGCCACCCCTGCCTGCTTCTCTTCTACGGTCTGTTCTTCTGCCGTTTCTGTCGGCCGCTGTCCTTCGTCCACCTCCGTATTCACTGCTGCGGCCGGCTCTGTGATTGTCTCTGCCGGCATTTCGCCCGCGGCCGCCTCTCCTGGCCCCGCTGCCTTCCTCTTCGTACAGTTCCCAAAGTTCAATATCCTGCTGCCGTCTTCTCTGCACCTGTCCCACTTGTTTCCCCTCTTTTGTACCTCATCTTACATCATTCACCGTAAACATCAATATCCCATATCATCCTGCCATCATAAACAGAAATCAATGTCTGTTTTGTCTATCGTATCAGAGAAATCTTTAAAATTTCTCTAAATGAGGTCCCCCTCACACTTATTTATATATTAGATGTCGCAGATTAAGAAAAAGTTTCAGGATTCTTAATATTTCTTTATTATTTTACGGATCAAGGTTCCCGGTTCAGGTTTTTAATCAAGAACCCAATACAGGCTTATGATCACACGCTGATGCAGATCCTTAAGCCACGCCTGCAGATCCTCCCCGTCCAGATCCTGCCACAGGCTGTCCACACCGATCCACTTTGTCAGCTCCGCTCTGTCATATACTATCTCTTCCAGCAAAGAACCGTCCTCGCCTGTCACTGCGAAAACACACTCTTCCAGATTCTCGATCACAGCAAAAAGCATTACCCCGTCAAAGCGCAGCACATCACGATTCACATACCGCATATCCAGATCCGTTTCCGTCGGTTCGCACATAATACGCAGGGACTTCATCTCAGAGCCATCGGTGATAAGCTCCGTTCCCTTGTAGGAGATTCCCTCCGGAAATGGCAGGGCATTCACCAACGCCACCACTGCCGAGGCATCGCCAAGATACTCCGTCCTGTGCTCTGCCAGCGACTGGAAAGTTTTCTCCGTGATATCCCGGTTGATGCTGGTCACGATCACTGCCGGGGCAGCAGCTTTAAGCTCATTGTCAATAAAGCGCATTTCTTCCAGATCCCTGTCCTTTACCCTGGAATGATCGGCCGTCAAATAAATATAGCAGTCCGTAAGGCCCGCATTATACGGATAATACGTCGTTGTGATCGTCTCGTCCGGCAGATAGACCGCTGCCCCGTCCGTTTCGGTACCCGACTCATCCGGCAGGTAAATTACGGAATCATCCGTCTCGGAGACTGATGCCTCCGGCAGATACGCTGCCGAATCTTCCTGCGCCATGTTCGGATCAGCCATTTCATCCGATATGATATAAGTTGTCGATTCCTCGATATTACTGTCCGTTCCCGGAACACTGCTTTGCACAGCTTCCGCTTCCTGTTCAACCTGCTGTGGTTCCTCTATACCCCATTCATTTTTCCCGTCGAAGGCAAAGGGCTTTTTCGCACTCTCGTAGGATTCGTCTTCTTCCCATTCCGTCTTGCCGTCAAAAGCGAAAGGATCCTTCTCACTGCGTTTTATACTGCTTTCACGTCTTTCTTCCGTTTGCGGCGCTCCCTCCTCTGTATCTACTGCATCTTCTTCCAACGGGAAATACTCATGTTGCGTCACCTGTTGGGACGCAAGACCCATATACTCCCGAAGCTGCCCATTCTTTCCGTAGGTTCCAAGCGGCACCACCGATCGTCCCGCATCTACCAGCGCTGCCGCTTCTTCATAGGAAACCGTGCAGAACCTGCCCACCTCCTGGTCAGAAGCAACCTGATAAACGATCAGATTCTTTTGATTACCGTCCTCCTCCGTATATCCGCTGATTCCGGCTATGGACTCAGGCAGCATGATCCGCTTATCTTCCGTCATTACATAAATCGTCCCACTGTCCCATATACCGCCGGTAAACTGCGGACTCTTCGTAAAGACAAGCAGCGACGCTGCCGTGATCAGGATAAGCACTGCCGCCACCGCCGCACCAAGTACTCTGGGTTTCTCGGCAATACAGCGGATCCGTTCCTTCACGCTTCTGCCCGATCCGGTCATGGTAGTGGCCGTACAGGCAAAATCAGAAAGCTTTCCCCTGTCGGCAATGATAGAAAGCAGGGTCTTCCCATAACTGATCCGCTCCTGCTCTCCCAACAACAGCAGCGCTCCTTCGTCACAGGCAAGTTCACAGTCTCTCCTGGACAACACCGCCGCCACCCACACCAACGGGTGGAACCAATAACACACCAAAAGCGTATTGCGCAGCAGCGACCAGAATCCATCGCCGTGCCGCTTATGGCAGATCTCATGGGTGAGCACATGACACAGCCTGTCTTCTTCCTGTGTAACGGACTCCGGCAGGTAGACAGCTTCCAGCCCCGGTATTCCGTACAGGCACGGAGACACCAGTTCTTCCAGCATATAAACCCTGCCTCTGCGCAGACTTGTCAAGACCTTCGGGTGCAGCCTGCCTGTCACTTCTTCCGGCAGCAGAAATTCCCGCCGCTCTCTGCGCAGCTTACGCCAAAACCGCAGATTAACGGCCACCATCCACACTGCCATCAGGCCCATACCGCCAAACCAGATCCACCGCAGAAGATCCAGCCACGTAAATCCGACAGACCCGGCAAGGAAAATGCTTGTCGGCCCATCCGCTTCGCCCACATACGACATATCTTCTCCCAGCATTTTCTCTGCAATCCATGCACCGCCCAGAGAATTCAGATTCATCGTGAAACTGAACGGCTGCTCCAGCCGCTGCGTGATATCACCGTAATCGTCCTCCAGCCTGTTCACCAGATCCATGATGCGAAACGCATCTATTTCTCCCAGCGAAAGATATAGCTGCGCAGATATCGGAACAATCAACCGTACCGCCACCAGCAGCCACAGTGCATACTGCAGCCTGTTACCGATCCTGCCCTTGAAAAAATGCCTGATCAGCATAATACATATAATTAAAACCGAAACTGTAATCACAATCTCTTTCATAACATATCCCTCTTTATTCTGCCTCTTCCCGCCTTTGATACAAATGCTGTATGTCCTTACTCTCTCTTCCTCGCCTGCTCAAGAATATCGTACAGCTCCTGAATCTCCTGATCCGATAAAGCCTGATCCGCCACCATGGCATTCACCATCATACCCAGGCTGCCCCGGTACACCTTCTGTAGAAAGCCACGTGTCTCCTGCATGGAAACTTCCTCTCTGGTCACCAGCGGATAAAAGACCTTCGCTCTGCCGCCCTGCCTGTGCGCAACGGCCTCCTTCTTCTCCATTCGTCCCAACATGGTAATGATAATATGCTTATCCCACCCTGTCTCCTTCTCTAATTCGGTCGTCAGCCCGGTAATCGTACTGCCGCCGCTCTCCCACAGCCTGCTCATGATCTTCCATTCTCCGTCCGATAAACTGACCATCTTCATGCCTGTTCCCATACCTCCTCCGCTCTTTTTTCTTCCTGTGTTACCATTTTATGGTATACACGTGTTTACCTCTTTAACCGCATATTACACCGAAAGGTATACGCCTGTCAACCTTTTTACAAATTTTCATCTGAACCACTCCTTAAGGAGCGCAAAAAGACTGCCGCAACTTTCTGCAGCAGTCCTCTGTTCTGTCTTTATTTCTCTTCATTCGATCTTTGCCGGTTTCTTATCTGCCGACCGGCATCCTGCAGGCCGGAAAAGACTACGGCATGGCACCTCCATACTTCCGGTACAGTTCCTGCAGCTTCTGTATATCCTCCTCGGAAACACTCTCCTGCAGATACTCCTTAACTTCCGCAATGGATTCACGATTAACACCGTCTCCGACGATTTCGAGACAATCGGCTATGGTCTCGCTGTCGGCATATTTCTCAATGATCGCCTCGGCCTCTTTCTTATCCGCTTCCTCCATACTGCCCACGATTTCCTTCGCCTTCTCGGCAGCCTGAGAATCCCCGGTACTTTCCAGTGCCTTCTGAACTGCCTGCTCCATAACCGTTTCCGTCACCTTTTTGGTTACCGCAGATTTAATCCTGCCGGTTAATTTATCCGTCGGGAAAACGCCGCTTACCAGACCAGCCAGTACCACCAGACATACCACTATTAATATGCTGAGAAAAATGATTTTCCCTGTGCCCCTTTTTCCTGTTCGCCGTCTTCCCATATAAATTCCCCTTTTCTGCTCAACCTGCGGATTAAGATAGAAGACGCACAGTCTCCCTTGCGATTGCAAGCTCTTCATTGGTGGGGATTACCATCACGGTAACCTTTGCCCCATCGTCCGACAGAATCACCTCTTCACCGCGCAGCTTATTTTTCTCAGGATCAATATTCGTTCCCAGATAACCGATGTACTTTCCGACTTCCGCTCTCGCCATAGCGTTATTTTCTCCCACACCGGCTGTAAACACGATCGCGTCCACACCATTCATGGCTGCAGCGTAAGCCCCGATATATTTACCCACACGATAACCGTAGGTCTCCAATGCAGTCTTAGCTGCTTCATTGCCGGCTTCCGCGGCTTCACCCAGATCGCGGAAATCACTGGAAACACCACCGGAAAGGCCCAGCACGCCGGATTTCTTATTACAGATATTGATCACTTCCTCCGCACTGATACCCTCCTTATCCGCAATAAAAGTAACGATCGCCGGATCCAGATCGCCGGATCTGGTGCCCATGATCAGCCCCTCAAGCGGCGTCAGACCCATGGATGTATCTACGGACTTACCATACTGCACTGCGGACACGGACGCACCGTTGCCCAAGTGGCATACAATGATCTTCAAATCTTTAATATCCTTACCGAGTATTTCCGCGGCCCGTTTGGAAACAAAATCATGGCTGGTGCCATGGAATCCATAACGACGCACTTTATGTTTCTCATAATATGATAATGGCAGGCCGTACAGATATGCCTTCTTCGGCATTGTCTGGTGGAAAGCCGTGTCAAACACGCCCACCATTGGCACATTCGACATGATTTCCCTGCAGGAATTAATGCCGATCAGATTGGCCGGATTATGGAGCGGTGCCAGATCGTTACACTGTTCGATCGCCGCAAGAACTTCATCATCCAGCACCACCGAACCAGCAAATTTCTCGCCGCCATGTACGATACGGTGTCCCACCGCATCAATCTCATCCAGAGAGGAAATCACACCCACCTGCGGATCCGTCAGCTTTTCGATCACCAGCTGCACTGCCTTCGTGTGGTTCGGCATGTCTATCTCACTCTTGATCTTCTCCCCGCCTGCAGGCTGATGTACGATCGCGCTGCCGTCAATCCCAATCCTCTCGCATAACCCTTTCGCAAGCACCTCTTCCGAATCGCTGTTGATCAGCTGATACTTCAACGATGAGGAACCACAGTTAATCACCAAAACATTCATTTAACCTTCAACCCCTTTACTATATATTTTACAAATAGATTTATATTATTTATTTTAATCCAATAAATATAAAAATACAAACAATGCAAACCTTTTAGTACGCTCTCCCCCAGTAAACCATCTTCTTCGCAGGCTTACCGCAGCATACGCACACGTCTCCGATCTGCTCCTGTTCAAAAGGCATACACCGGCTGGTAACGGCAAGTTCTTCCTTAATCTTATCCTCACATGCCTGATCCCCGCACCACATCGCCTTCACGAACCCGGCTTTCTCCGTAAACATTCTGCGGAATGTTTCCATATCTTCTGCCGTATACGTATGAGAATCTCTGTGCGCACGGGCACGCTCCAGCATCTCCGCCTGCATCTTCTCCAGAATCTCTCCCGCTTTCGTCTCCAGCTCATCCAGAGATACTTCGATCTTTTCCCTCGTATCACGGCGGCAGATCACACACTTGTTCGCCTCGATATCTTTAGGCCCGATCTCCACACGGATCGGGATCCCGCGCATCTCCTGCTCGGAGAACTTCCAACCGGGACTCTTATCCGCATCGTCCACTTTCACGCGGAAACTGTTCAGCCTGTCTCTCAGCTCATACGCCTTATCCAGCACGCCTTCCTTCTTCTGTTGAATCGGAATGATCATAATCTGTACGGGCGCAATTCTGGGAGGCAGTACCAGACCGGAATTATCGCCGTGCACCATGATGACCGCACCGATCAGGCGGGTAGACGCTCCCCAGGAAGTCTGATGCACATATTTTAACGTATTGTCCTTATCCGTAAACTGAATACCGAATGCCTTCGCAAAACCGTCGCCGAAGTTATGGCTGGTACCGGACTGCAGCGCCTTACCGTCATGCATCAATGCCTCAATGGTATAGGTAGCCGTAGCACCCGCAAATTTCTCCTTCTCCGTCTTCTGTCCCTTGATCACGGGGATCGCCAGCACCTGCTCACAGAAATCGGCGTAGATATTCAGCATCTGCACCGTCCTTTCCTCCGCTTCCTCGGCCGTAGCATGTGCGGTATGGCCCTCCTGCCATAAGAACTCACGGCTGCGCAGGAAAGGTCTCGTCTCCTTCTCCCAACGCACAACGGAACACCACTGGTTGCATATCTGAGGCAGATCACGGTAAGACTGCACCACATTTTTATAATAATCACAGAAAAGCGTCTCCGACGTAGGTCTCACACACAGCCGCTCCTGCAGGGGCTGCATACCGCCGTGCGTCACCCAGGCCACTTCCGGCGCAAATCCTTCCACATGATCCTTCTCTTTATTCAGGAGGCTTTCCGAGATAAACATGGGCAGATACACATTCTGTACCCCCGTCGCCTTAAACATGTCATCCATCTGCCTCTGGATCAACTCCCAGATCGCATAGCCCGCCGGCTTAAATACCATGCATCCTTTAATGCTCGTATAGTCCAGAAGTTCCGCCTTCTTGACCACATCCGTGTACCACTGCGCGAAATCATCTTCCATGGAAGTGATCGCTTCTACCAGTTTCTTGTCAGCCATTTTTCTCCATCCTTTCTTCCTTTTTCTCTTTCCATCCGGTTTTGTATCATAGGACGCACTTTCCCATGATACAAAAAACGCCGGGATTTCCATCCCAAAAGGGACCGAAATCTCGGCGGTACCACCCTAATTAACGCCTGCGCGCTCATCTTCTCCTACCGTTATCGCCGGTGCTACGCTGTGCTTCTCACACAGGGCTCCGAGGCCGGTTCCGAACATCTCCCGTAAGGATCTTCCACCACCAATCCTCTCTCTGTCACGTTTCCTGTCCGTACTATTCTCTTCTTCGCCACGTCCTTATATGCCTGCCCTCTGTCATCCTTAATGCAAAATCCACCAGAAAGGGAACCGGTATATCTGTTACTTTTTTTCATTCTAGCCGTAGAACCAGGTTTTGTCAACCGCTAAATACGCAGTTTCGTCTGCGGCAGGAAACAAATCCCCGTGACAGTCAAATATCCATGCAGGCATGGCTGCTTGGCTCGTTGCTTCGCGGGAATAAATGCAAAATCCTGCACTGAACCGTTACCCGGCTGTCACCTGCATCTGCTCCCACTTCCGCTCCATGTCGGCAACAAGCGCCAGCTGCGTACGGCAGCGGTCCAGATTCTGCCCTTCACGGGAAGTCTGATAATAGGTATCCCCCTGCAGATAATCCGTGAGGAATCTGATCCCCTGCTCTAATGTGATCGTCTTCGCACCCACGGGCAATGTCTCAATTTCCTTGGGGGTCAGGCGCTCACCGCAGCCTTCCATAAAACCTTTCACGTAAGCCCGGTACAACGACAGCGACAGGGAAACCCTGCTCGTATCCGGTTCGTCTTCCACCGCCGTATTGGCGCCGAAACGAATCGCGTCTCCGAAGTCATACGCCGTCAGCCCCGGCATGATCGTGTCAAAATCCACGATGCAGACCGCCTCGTAGGTTTTCGGATCCAGCAGAACATTGTTCAATTTTGTGTCATTGTGGGTAAGCCGAAGCGGCAGTTCTCCCTTCTTAAGCAGATCGGTAAGTATCTCTGTCTCGGCTTTGCGCATCCTGATAAATGCAATCTCCTCTGCGGCCGACGCAGCCCGGTGACAGCAGTCTTCCTCCACCGCCTTCTCAAAAGCCTGATAGCGTTTCGGCGTATTATGGAAATCCGGGATCGTTTCATGCAGTGTCTGTGCCGGATAATCCGCCAGCTGCGCCTGAAATCTGCCAAATGCCAGTCCACTGGCATACAGCGCTTCCTCATTCTCCGCCTGATCTAAAGAGATCACATTATCGATCAGCATATAGATACGCCAACAGCCACCCTCAGCATCCTTATAGTAGTACTTCCCGTCAACAGTCGGAATCGCCCGCATCGTTCCCCTCTCGGGGTCGCCACCCGCCTGTGCGATCTGCCTGCGCAGATAAGCCGTCACATTCACGACATTCTCCATCAATCCCTCCACGTCCTTAAAGATATCCGTGTTGATCTTCTGCAGAACGTATTTCTTCTCTCCCGCCGTCTCCACGGCAAAAGTGTGATTGATATGCCCGCTGCCGTGAGGCCCCACCGACACGATCTCCTCTCCCGGAAAGAAATTCTGTAAAACCTCCCTGATCATTGCATCCATTACTCCGTTACCTCCTCTATCTACTCTTCTTTATGCTTTCTCTGCCGCCTGTCCGCTCCACAGCCGTTATGCCGTGCTGCTCCTGTTCTGTTCTCTTAAAATATACTCTCCTGTTCCCATTAAAATAAAAACAAAGGGTGTGCACAGCACCTGCTGATAACAGAAAAAATTATAACACATATAAGCCACAACTGCTGCCGCAATCCCGGTCAACAGAAAAGTTTTCGTTCTTCCACGCAGAAATCTGTAAACTGCCGACACAAAAATACCCAGATAGGCCATCGCCCCGAGAATCCCACCATTGATCAAAATATTCAGCCATTCATTATGCACATTGGTGAGCTGCTTATCTCCCCACAAAAGCTCCGTTTCCTCGCCGTGATACGCCGTCACATAACTGTTAAAACAGTCCGGTCCCACCCCGAAAACCCTGTGAGGCAGACTTTCTTCCGAGATCACTTTACAGGCGAACTCCCAGATCCTGCCTCTGCCGTTACCCCATTCGTCATTCCAGTTCAAATAGGAGATCTCTGCCACCTTATCTGCGACAGATCCCGGCAGCATTTCCCGGTTCTGCAGACAGATCACAGCCACTGCTGCAAACACCAGCCCCACCATAATGCCTGTGACGCCCCAGCGGATCCGGCACATTATTGATACCGGATACTGCCTGAATTTGTACAGTGCCAGAGTGACCAACAGGCAAATCACCAGCAGTCCCCATGTCAGACCGGAATTCCACATCAACTCCGTGACAGGATCCGGTTCCAGCTCCGGGTTGGACTTTATTCTCATAAGCAGCCCCATAACTTTCCCCGCCGCAAAAAATATCGTCACTGCTGCCATAAAACGGCACATTGTTTCTCTCTTCTCACAGGACACCACAAAAAAGACAATAAACATACCCGCCAGAGCAAAATAGGCGCTGTCACTGTTCTGCGTCACCAGTGTACAGAATCCGATCAGCATATAGACACCGGAGATGCTTCTCCGGATACCGGATTCCGTGTAGAGAAATACCCCCATCCCTGCCGGCAGCAGCAGGATCAGAAAGGACGCATACCACGTCGCCTGCCCCAAAGTCGACAGAAACTGCGCCTTCTGCACATCCGTCAGCCCATTGTAAAATCCGATGGGATCAATCATCAGCCTGTGCAGAATACCGATACAAAATACCACCGCAGCCGCCATACCGAGCGCCGCAAGTATGACACGCCAGTGTTTTCCAAACCGGGAGAGAAACAGGTAGAGCATGACAAAGCTCAGCTGTGATGCAAAGCCCATATTCCATCCGAAAGATCCCCACAGCGCATCCTCATAAAACCCACCGGAAATCACGGAAATTCCCGTCAACACCAGATAAGCCAGCACGAAGATATCCGTGACCGACAACGGCCGGTGCACAGGCATATTTTCACTTTTCCTCACATATTCTGTTCCGGACAAAGACCACCGGTTCTTTGTCAACTGCAGATCACTGCCGTGACCTCGTTTATATGTAAGAAAGCGACAGACAAAAAGCACTGCCGTCAAAACAGAAAGTACACTGAAACTGACAATCATAATGCTGCGATATGCTTCAAACTTGGCATTGCCGATCTGATGATAGCCATCCCTGGCATACAGCGGCACCACCACGCATACCCCCACCATCGCCACCGTCAGAAGATACTCTATGGCTTTCCGGATCACCTCCGTATGTATACTGTTCGCTTCCGTTCGCTCCCGCCTTTTCCTGACCTTACTGTTTAATTTATTGCTCACTTATAATTCCCCGTTACTCTCCTGTATTATTATCCTGGCATATCTGCCCTTCTGCCTGCTGTCCGTCCAGGATTGCCAAATCACCATCCGGTTGTGCTCTTTTGCATTCATCTTCCCTGACCAGCCCCTCTCCAATCCCAAGCACCATGAAAATATAAGGCGTGCTCAAAATCTGTTGAAAACTGACCATATTATGCACTGTATAAGCTAACAGTGCGATCGCACACACATGGAAAAGCGGCTTCTTTCCCGCTCTTTTCATAAATCGAATAAAGGCCGTCACATAGATGCCCGCATAACATAAAAGTCCCAATCCCCCTGTATTGACAAGAACGGTCAGCCATTCGTTGTGGGCATTGGTAAGCCGCATATTTGCAAACTCACCCATCGTTCTTGACGCCAGCTGCGGCACATCATAAATATAATCTGCAAAGCAGTCCGGCCCCACTCCCACAAATTTATGAAAAGAATCCATATACCTGTACGCATTCACACCACAGTTCCATGTAGCTCCCCGCCCGTTCCCCCAGTTTTCATCCGGGATCACTTTCAGATAACCGTCACTTTCCACTGTAAATGCCGTCTTTCGAAACTGCACGGCATCATCACGCATCACTGTAAAGAAGACGCCCATTAGACCCACAACTGCCACTCCCACGGTCAGAATACCCCGCCGCCGGAATTTCTCAAGTCGGAAATATCCGCCTCGGTCCAGTACACGAAGCACCAGATAGAAGCCCACAAGCAGAAGAAAAATTCCCGTTACGACATTACTGTCGAGCAGTATTCCCGTGATTCCCGTACTTTTCCCCTGCTGTTCCACCCCATAATTATAGACAAAACCCGGCAGCTTCTGCATAAATCTTCCAATCTGGCAGGCTGTCGTAAAAATCATGCACAGTTCCAGAAATCGATACATTTTTACATTGCCGGACAGTGACAGTACAAACAGAACGATCAGAATCGTCAGATAGACAAGATACGCACTGCTGCTCCCCTGTGTGACCCCGGACAACATCGCAATAAGACTGTATATCCCCCAAAAAACCCGGCCCGCACCCTTTGCGCTGCACCAGTAGAGCATGATGCCGATCGTTGCCGTCACCGACCAGTATCCGCAGAACCAATTGATATTTCCCAAAGTAGAGATAAAGGTTTCAGTCTGTCCCTCCATCACCACCGGGTAGATGGAATAACGATTACATATCCCCAGAAGAAAGACTATCGCTGAAATAAAAAGCCAAAGTCCCAGCCATCTTCCACAGCAAAAAAAACGAGAAAAGAAAAAATAGAGAAGCACGAACATAAGCTGGCTCATAACACCCATATACCAGCCTTCTGCTCCCCATAAAGCGTCCTTTTTATAATCCGAACACAGATACGATACCATCACCACCAGACAGTATCCGTATGCAAACCAGTCTGTGACCGACATCCGGCGATACTGTCTCACGATCCACTCCTGGTCCCTGCGCACCAGCGCCGCCAACACAATGACACTGCCCACCACCGCCAGCATGACCAGTGTCACATTCCGGAAGAAAAAATATTTGACCTCACCGATCCGCACATACCCTCCCGGAGCATACAGAGGATAAATCACCACCATGATAAAAAAGTATACGGCGATAATCCCCCGGCAAAGCCTTGTATGGAGTCCCGTATTCTCCTCTATACCCTTTTGATCACCTTTTATCCCGTTCAACTTGTCTGTTCCATTCTCTCTGCCATGATTATAGTATGGTTGTGGTTTTTCCGCGTCAAGTGGCGAAAATCCTTTTCTATAGTAAGCTTACATTATCCTCAGCCTGCCGTCGGGCGGGCCGCATGGCCATCCATGCTGTGAAAGTCAGAGACTTTCACAGTAAACGACATTGGAAATTTCGTTTACTATATCTTATCATAATCGAACGTCTTCGTTTCGTCAAATCCGGATGTCTTTCCTGCCACGTATAACGGTTCGATATCGTTACCTCGGCTTGATCGGACGGATGCCCCGTAACGGAGTACAGGCCACCGTAAAGCAATGTCCGGCACTTAAGCCGGCAGTTCCGTTTTCCATATCTCATAAATTACGATCAGCGCCAGCGGGCCCTTGACAATCCCGCCCACACCAAACAGCTTCACCCCGGCATAGACGGCAAGCAGCATAAAGACCGGCGCGATACCGATCCTCTTACCGATCAGCTTCGGCTCCAGCAGTTCTCTGGTCACAATGCACACGCCGTACAAAATCAGACATACCACCATCCGCACATATTCCCCGTTCAGCAGCTGCCAGATAGACAGCGGCACCAGCACGATTCCCGTACCGATAAAGGGCAGCATATCCAGAAATCCCGCCAGCAGCCCAAACAGAATGCCGCCGGGAATCCCGGCAATGCCCAGCACGGTGCCGCACAGAATGCTGATAATAAGCAGGATCACTCCCTGCGCCTTGATAAAGGTGATGATATAAGACAGGACTCCTTCCACCACGGACCAGACGAGGCTCAGTTCCGGGGATCTCTTGAGCTGTTCCACCAGCCCCGCATATTCCTTTTCCATCAAAAATACTGCGATGCACGTGATCGCCAGAAACCCCACCGCCGCAAAGATTCCCTTGAAGCAGCTGTAAGAGGAGGATAAAATCTGCGGCACCACCTGTATCTGCACGTTTTCCATGACCACCGTCATCTGCTCGATCAGATACGTCTCGATCTGCTGCCCGTCCCAGCCGAACTTCCCGTCCAGCCCGCCGCAGCATCTGTGAAAGAAGAACTCCAGCTGCTGTCCCACCTGCGTACAGAAAGCCGGCAGCCCTTCCAGCTGCCTGCCGCCGAACAGCACCACGATCCACAATACCGCCACTACCAGCAGAAAAAGCGGAAGGATAATGCCAAGCGCAAGAAATTTCTTTTTGACGGGGATCCGTTTCTGGATACGTTCCAGCAGCGGATAGCACAGCGTGATCAGCAGAAAGGCCAGGATAAAGGGAGCCACCAGCGTAAAAAGAAAGCGGAAGAAAAACCACACGCCGACACAGATCACACTCATCCGGATCAGCTTATTGTCCCATAATAGATTGCTCTTCTTGATCATCCCGCCATGTACCTTTCTCAACAAACATTTTCAGTATTGAATGCATTGAAAAAGAAGCAGAAATTTACTGTCTCTGCTTCTCCTGATCTTATAATTTTCTTTCTTTTATTATGTTTCATTTTGCGGGCATTATACTGCATATGATGCAATATTATATTATAAATCTAAAGCGATGGTTTTCTTTTTTATGCCTTTTACCGTTCGCCTGCCTGTTGCAGTACCATCTCTTCCAACATGGGATCAATATAAAAACCGTTTTGTTTCATTTCTGCCAAAAATGGATACAGACTATCTATAATTCCCTGTCGCTTGGCTTTTATTAGAACACCAAGTGTTCCGGTAACAGTAAGGCCAGGATATTTTGCTGTTTTCTTCGCAGCATTATCATCAATGATCACCAAATCCGCCTTCTGATCCTGTGCAAGTATCATCACTTCAACCTCGCCATCGTGCAGCTTCGCCTTATACATCTTCTTATCCGTATACTCTCGAATGGATTCCACATGCACCCATTCCAAAGCATTCTTAATTTGTATACAGGCTGAATCTTCCACTACTGTAACTTCACGGTATACAGCAGTCGGGATGAAAATTTCATGATACAATTTTTGTAAAATATCCAGGCGCCCAATTTTACAAAGTATAATAAGTGGCGTTGAATTAACAACCACCTTACGCATTATTTAACTCCTCCAAAAATTCCTCTCTATTGTCAAAGTGAAAAATGGAAACCTGATTTTTCCCAAGATATTGTATAAATTCTTCTTCCGTCAGTCCCGCTATCTGCGCGTAGTACCCTATCGACACACCGCTTTGTGTATAATATCCAAGTGCTACGGCGCATCTTGCAAATCGATTTGCTTCTTCTCTGTTCATTTTTGTATCATATAAAACTTCATTTGGTATGTCGATCGCTATTTGACACATATAAATCCCTCAATTTTCATCATTATCATAATACGGCTCAAATTCTTCCTCCTGAAAGCTCTTCCCTTCCGGCCTGATCCGAAAATCCATCCTTCTTCCGCTCTCCGGATGAAAAAAGGAAAGCCGGTAGGCGCACAGCGCCACTTCTTTTACCTGCAGCTGCTTTGAAATCCGGATCGTCTCTGCATCGGCATATTTATAGTCCCCTAACAGGCTCATACCCGCATGGCGCATCTGCACGCGGATCTGGTGATGTCTGCCAGTATACAGGCGGATTCTGGCAAGCGCCAGTTTCCTGCCCCCGGTTCCGCTTTCCTCAGAACCTGCAATGCCGTCTCCGCTTCTCTGCCCTTCATGGTCATGGTATCCTTCGCCGTCTTCCGCGGCCCCTGCGGCTGCTGGAGCGTCCTGCTCCGCCAAAATCTCATAATGCAGCCGTGCCAGCCGCGCATCCTTTACTTCCGGCGACACCACAGCCGAAGTATTGGTTCTGCCATCTTTCAAAAGGTAATCTTCCAGATCGCCCTGCTTCTCATATCCCTGGCCACAGACTATGGCGTAATAATATTTCTCCGTCTCATCCTCCGCGATCTGTCTGCTCAGCATGGCGGCAGCTTTCTTATGCTTCGCCAGAACCAGCACCCCTTCCACAGGCTGGTCAAGGCGATGGATAACCCCGACGTAGGGCTGCGTCCCCCTGCTGCCATGTACATTTCGCGCAGCATTCTTCCCTGCCCGCGACAGATAATTGGCGATCTCACTCACCATGTCCGCCTGTCCGACCCTGGCAGTCTGCGTGGCGATCCCGGCCGCCTTGTGACACACTATGATATCCTGATCCTCGTACAGAATCCTCTTCTGATTCATATGATCTCTGCTTTCCTGCTTCCCTGCATTCTAACGGCTTCCTGCTCATGATCCCGCAGTTTTGCCGCCATAAATCAAACCTTAAACCGATAGCCGACGCCCCAGATGGTCTCGATATACTGAGGCTTGGCGGTCTCGTATTCAATCTTTTCCCGTATCTTCTTAATGTGCACCGTCACCGTGGCGATATCACCGATGGAATCCATATCCCAGATCTCCCGGAACAGTTCTTCCTTGGAATACACATGATTGGGATTCTCCGCAAGGAATGTCAGCAGATCAAATTCCTTCGTGGTAAAGATCCGCTCCTCGCCGTCCACGTAAACCCGTCTGGCTGTCTTATCAATCTTAAGACCCCTGATCTCGATGATGTCGTTGACCTTCTGGCTGCTGCCCACCAGCCTGTCATAACGCGCCATATGGGCCTTGACCCTGGCCACCAGCTCCGAAGGGCTGAAAGGTTTCGTCATGTAATCGTCGGCGCCGAGTCCCAGCCCTCTGATCTTGTCGATATCGTCCTTTTTGGCAGACACCATGATGATCGGAATATTCTTCTCCTCGCGTATTTTCCTGCATACCTCGAATCCGTCCATACCGGGCAGCATCAGATCCAGGATCACCAGATCAAACTCTCCAGCCATCGCCGTCTCCAGCCCTTTATCACCGGTATTTTCGATCGTGACTTCGAAATCACTCAACTCAAGATAATCTTTCTCCAGATCGGCGATTGCTTCCTCGTCCTCCACGATTAAAATTTTACTCATGACTTTCACCCTTTCTCCGTTTATTCTTTCTGTTTTCATCTTGTTTTCATCCTGCATATTTCCCGTCATATTTCTGCATGATGCGTACTTTTTCATCTCTATGCTCTACAGACCTCTTACTGCCGGCGCCCTGTGTTTACTGTTCCGGCGGAGCCTGGTACTTTCGGATCACGAAATGCATACAGGTGCCCTCCTTCTCCCTGCTGGTGGCCCAGATATACCCGCCGTGATCCTCTATGATCTTCTTCACAATGGATAAGCCTATGCCGCTTCCGCCCTTGGAAGAATTACGCGAGGCATCTGTCCGGTAAAACCGTTCAAACACGCTGGGCAGATCCTTGGCCGCGATCCCCATGCCGTTGTCCTCGATCTCCACCCGGATGGAGTCAACCTCGTCAAGAATGCGGATGTCGATAACACCCTGTTCCTTATCCATATACTTTACACTGTTGCCGATGATATTATTGATGACCCGCTTAAGCTGCTCCGGGTCCGCAATGATCTGGGTGGAAGGTTCCACCAGATCGTCATAATTGAGCTGAATGTTCTTGGATTCCAGATCCAGTCCCACTTCCTCCACACAGTCCCCGAAATAATCCGCCACATTGATCCTTCGAAACGTATACGGAATTCTGTTATTGTCAATGCCGGAGTACGTGGTCAGCTCATTGATCAGCCGGTCCATGTCATTGGCTTTATCATAGATCGTCCTGATGTATTTGTTCATCTTCTCCGGCGTATCCGCCACGCCGTCCATGATACCCTCCACGTAGCCCTTGATCGCCGTGATCGGCGTCTTCAAGTCATGGGAGATATTGCTGACAAGCTCCTTGTTCTTCTGCTCGTGCTCAAATTTCTCGTCCGTTGATTCCTTGAGGCGCAGCCGCATGTCCTCATAGTTGCGGTAAAGCTCACCGATCTCGCCCTTCTCCTCCGTCGTCAGCATATATTCCAGATTGCCTTCGGCGATATTCTGCATCGCGATATCCAGCTGGTTGATCGGCGTAAAGATCCCTTTCTGGATCCACTGCGTCAGCACCAGACTGGTAAAAACAAGCACCAGAATAAAGGCAATGATCATATTCCGCAGTACCTTCCTGGAGATCAGGGAACTCACACCCGACACGATAAAGAAGCTGCCCCGGCCGCCGTCCGCAAAAGTAAAGTCGGCCTGTTTGACAAGTTTCTTCATATCGTTATAATAATAGCCTGTCTCCATATCCGGCATCTCAATTCCATATTCGGGAAGCGTATCGAAAATCTTCTTTGCGGCATTGAGATTACTCGTATAGTAGATGCCGTCCTCTTTTCTCACAATAATATAGGAAAATTTGCTGTTCAGATGTGCGCTGATCCCATCGAGATAGTTTTGATCTTCGAGCCTGACCGGATCGCTGGCGATCTGTTTCTTCACCTCATGCAGCAGATCCTCCGAAATCCGGCTGTAATTCTCGATCGTATAGGTAAAAGGGACCTTATTCATATCCAAAAGCCCCAGCTCCCCTTCTGCATCCTCGATATGGCTGCCCACCAGAAGAAAGGCGGCACACGTCAGCAAAAGCGGCAGCAGCACGATAACCACCGATGTGACCATAAGTCTTGTTTTAAACTTCAACGCAATGTCCCTCTTTTCTATTCACCATTGTCGTCCTGCTCATTTCCGGCGCATCAGGGCGCAGAACCGCCCGACAGACGTTCGTTCATACTTAATAAATAATATACCATATTTTCTGCGGATAGGAATAAAACATATCCTATAATCTTATAAAAAATTTATAAAATATGAGCCGGATCTGTGGTTTGCATTGTGAAAAAATCCGTTGAAAAGATTCTTGAAAAGAATGTGAAAGGTAAAATTGAGAGTTGACAGATTCTTCCATATTTGATATATTTATCCCATAATAGTAATGATTCCTAATTTTAAGGAGTTAAAATGGCACTCAAATACAGCAGACAAAGACAAGTGATCAAGGACTTCCTGATGACTCGCAAAGATCATCCGACTGCCGATACGGTGTATATGAATGTCCGAAATGAATATCCTAATATCAGCCTCGGCACTGTATACCGCAACCTTTCTTTACTTGCGGATATCGGCGAGATACAGCGTCTGCGTTTTGATGACGGTGTTGATCATTTTGATGCGGATACTTCCGCGCATTACCATTTTGTCTGCACGCAGTGCGGACGGATCATCGACTTGAAAATGGACAGCCTCGATCATATCATGGATCTGGCAGGCCGGAGTTTTGACGGAGAGATCCGGGGGCATGTCACTTATTTCCACGGGATCTGCGGTGACTGCAGGGAAAGTTAATTTGCAGGGCAAATTGACTTATGGCTAACCTCCTGCCAGGTCCTATTATAAATTATAAGATTGCGAACTAAGACAGGCATATTTTCTATGTAATGTCTTACAATATATTTCAAAAAGAAAAGGAGAACATGATTATGAAATTTGTATGTCAGGTATGTGGCTATGTACACGAGGGAGACGCTGCTCCGGAGAAATGTCCGGTATGTAATGCACCTGCTGAGAAGTTCACAGCACAGGGCGGCGAGATGGAATGGGCTGCTGAGCACGTTGTAGGCGTTGCCAAGGGTGTCAGCGAAGACATCATGGCTGACCTTCGCGCTAACTTTAACGGCGAGTGCACAGAGGTAGGTATGTATCTTGCAATGGCAAGAGTTGCACACAGAGAAGGCTATCCTGAGATCGGTCTGTACTGGGAGAAGGCGGCATGGGAAGAGGCTGAGCACGCTGCCAAGTTTGCAGAGCTGCTCGGTGAAGTTGTGACAGATTCCACCAAGAAGAATCTGGAGATGAGAGTAGAAGCAGAGAACGGCGCTACTGCAGGTAAGTTCGATCTGGCTAAGCGCGCTAAAGCTGCTAACCTTGATGCGATCCATGATACAGTTCACGAGATGGCACGCGACGAGGCTCGCCATGGTAAGGCTTTTGCAGGTCTCTTAAAGAGATACTTCGGCTAATCATCAGGCAGGAACAGCAGGCAGTTATTGTTCCGGTAAGTCTCAATGACTGTCTGCTCACTTCTATAATAACTGCCATGTTAACTGCCATTTACGTTTGACCGAATGATCAGATGCACAGTTACATTGACAAAATTACAGACAGATACACACAGACTACAACATAAAATGGAGGATACTACTCATGAAAAAATATTTCTGCAATCCCTGCGGCTATACATATGATCCTGAAAAAGGTGATCCGGAGCACGGCATTAAGCCCGGCACAGCATTCGAAGATCTGCCGGCTGACTGGTGCTGCCCTCTTTGCGGCGTAACCAAGGATATGTTCCAGCCCTGCATCGACAACTTCAACTAAAAGAATGCGCCACCAGGTGTATTACGATCAGAGGACAGGCTCTTAAGCCTGTCCTCATTTATATCAGACTTTCAGCCAAAATAAGAATTTTGGTTCCTGCCGGCTTGTCCTGGGAGAATATCATGCTGTATAATATTGTTTCAGAAGGATTCAACGATTTCGGGTCACTGATATCAAATCTAACGCCAAAATATTTGACATATACCCGTCATACAGGTACAATGGAAATATGATAAAAGCATTTATAGACAGAGAAACAGAAAAGATATATCATCAGACATTCTCAAAAAAATTGCCACAATCAATACAGAAGATTGCTTTACGTAAGTTAATTATGATTGATAATGCGCAGAGTTTGGATGATTTGAGGGTGCCGCCGGCTAATCATTTAGAAAAATTAGAAGGTAACCGAAGCGGACAATATAGTATTAGAATCAACGATCAATACAGAATATGTTTTAGAGTGGATGGACATAACTTTTATGATGTTGAAATAGTGGATTACCATTGAACAGGAGGTTATTATGAAGAATTATATTGAAACTCCCCGAGTGAGTGAAATTTTATTTGAAGAATTTATGGCACCATATGGTTTGTCGGCCTACAGACTGGCACAGGAAATTCATGTTCCAGTATCAAGGATTCAGGATATCCTGCACAACAGACGGAAAATAACAGCAGATACATCAATAAGGCTTGCAAAATTTTTTGGCGTATCTGACAGATATTTTCTTGATCTTCAGGATGATATTGATATTAGAAATACGAAAATGCAGATCATGGATGAACTTAATAATATTTCAACTTATCAGTACGCCCAAATGTGATAAATGGATATAATATTTCTCAAATCTCCAGCGGCATATACAGAAACACCTCAAAGCGCTCCCCTTCCGCCCTGATCTCCATCGCTCCGTGATTCCGCTCCACGACCTCCTTCATGCTCCTCAGACCAAAACCATGATTTTCCTTATCCGCCTTGGAGGTTTGCAGCCGCAGATTCTTCTGCGCGCCTGCCACCGGATTGGTGACTTCCAGACAGAACAGCCCCTTCTGAGCCCGGCTTTTCACACAGACTTCTCTTGCCGCTTCCGGCAGCCGTCTGCATGCCTCCCCCGCATTGTCCAGCGCATTGGAAAAAAGCGCGCAGATATCCGTCTTCTCAAAGGGTAGCTCTTTTGGAATATCAATCCTGGCCTCCAGCCGGATCCCATAGCGGCTCATCTGCTCTTCCTTGACCGTGAGCACCGCATTGACGACCGGATCCGCACAGTACTGCAGGGAACGGCCAAATGCGCTGTCCTCCATCAGGCTTTTGATATAGTCTTCCCGCTGCGCTTCCGGCAGCGTGACCGCCACCGCCAGATGATTGGCCAGATCATGTTTCAGCCGCCGTATGGCAAAATGCTGCTGTTCCATGGCCGCATAATAACTCTGGTTCACCTCTGCCAGCATATTCTGTTCTTCCAGCTGCTGCTGCCGCGCCAGCACGATGACCGCCTGGAACAGACCGATGAAAGACAGCAGTGACAGCAGGAGCAGTCCAAGAATATTATACCCTTTAAAACCGTACGGCATCGCCCTCCAGACCCTTTCCTCCGTCGTCGTAAGCAGAACCACACTGAGGACAATCCCAAAAGGCGTAGCATTCAGCAGCAAAAGCAGTTTCCACAGACTGTCGGAAAGATGATACGCTCTGTCCGGCGCATGTCTTCTGATCGGCAGATACAGACACAGGGCAGCAAACAGCGACAAAAACCCCGCGATGATCATGCATACTACCGGATGATCATGCCTGACGTAAACCGTTAAGACAAAATTATCCCGCAGCACATTAAAAGACAGAATGGTACTGGAATACATCAGCCCGATGGCCGCTTTCTTCCAGATACTTCCCTCACAGACAGCCCTGATCACAAGCAGGAAGAAAAGAACTGTCGGCAGAATATTTGCCCAGTCCCCCATATAAATAATCATCGCCAATAGCAGCCAGCAGCTTCCCCACAGGACAGCCTGCTTCCACCGCTTTTCCGATACGACAATCAATTTCTTCATTCCCTGCAGCAGCAGATAAGCCGCCGCTCCATTTATTATGATACAAAAACAATTTATAATCATTTCCCGTTCCTTCTGTTCATTCCTCTCTATGTGCTGTCCTAACAGCCACCCAGCATGGATCTGGCAATCTTCTTCATGGCCTCTTCCCTGTGGTTTCTGCTGCACGGCAGCTGCCGCCCGCCCACCATGACCGCATCGCTGCCCAGATGATCCACCCGGGCCGGATTCACCAGATAACGTTGATGGATCCGCACAAACCGGCCGCCCAGCCGCGCTTCGATCTCGTCCAGCTTCGCATAGAAATAATATTCCCCCTGCTCTGTTACCAGCGTGACTATACGTTTATCGGAACAGAAACAGAGGATATCCTGCAGCAAAAACCGCCACGTTCCGTCCGCATTTTTGAAGGAAAAAGCCTTATCTTCCTCCTGCTCCAATCGCGTCCGCACCCGGCAAAGCACTTCCATCAGCTTCTGCGCCGTGACCGGTTTGAGCATGTAATCCAGCGCACCCACACTGTAGCCCTCAAATACAAACTCGCTGTAGCCCGTCAGAAAAACAATCATGATCTGCTCATCAAATGTCCTGATCTGCTTTGCCGTCTCCATGCCGTTTAAACCCTTCATCTCAATATCCAGAAAAAGTAAATCCACCTCTCCCGGATGCTTTCCAAGCCACGATACGGCATTACTTCCGGCGGAAAACTCATATACGATCTCTTCCGACTTCTCCATAAGTGCCTTTTCCAGCTGAAAACGCAGCGCGTCTCTCGCATCCGCCTCATCGTCACATATCGCGATCCGTAACATGCAATTCTCCTCCCTCTTCCATGAAGATCCGGTCAGTCATATCGTTCTGTAACAATCCGGGATTTGCCACGTCCAGGCAAGTCCCTGTTCCCGTCACGTCATATAGCATCACCAGGGGAACCATTTCCCGTGTCTACATCTTACCATAACCCAATCCCCAAAGTACACGTCCACTCTTTTCCTCTGCTCCAAACTTTACAGAGAATACCGCCAAACTTTACAAAACCTGCTTCCGCTCTCCAAAAATGACAATCAGGCCCACCGTTTTTGACACCCTGCAGACCGGACCGGTATGCCGCGTGCTATTCTTTTAGCAGAGTAAAAGAAAGCGAGGTATCTATATGTTATATGTCAAAAATCTCTACAAATCCTATCAGACCGGAAAAAACAAATATCAAGTGTTAAACGGTGTTGATTTCTGTGTAGAAAAGGGAGAATTTGTGGCCGTGATGGGGCCTTCTGGTTCTGGAAAAACTACTCTTCTCAACTGTATTTCCTGCTATATCCCCTTCGATAAGGGAGAGATCACCATTGGCGGCACTAATCTGGCGGGCCTTGACGATGCCGGACTGGCGCACTTTCGGAATACGCAGCTCGGTTTTGTCTTTCAGGATTTCATGCTCTTAGACGGTCTGACCATCCGTGAAAATATTCTGGTGCCGCGGATCGTACAGGGCGAAGTGTCCGGGGACGCGGAGGAGCTTACCGACAGGCTGACGGCTCTTTTCGGCATCCAGCATATCGCAGCCAAATACCCGGCCGAGATCTCCGGCGGCGAGAAACAACGAGCGGCCGTGGCGCGCAGCCTGATCAACAATCCCCTGATCATCCTTGCGGACGAACCTACCGGCAATCTGGATTCCAAGTCCAGCCGCGCCGTGATCGAAAGCTTCGGGGAGGTAAAGAAACGCATGGACGCTACGATCTTTATGGTAACCCACGACAGCTTTGCCGCTTCCTTCTGCGACCGCGTGATCCTTTTAAAAGACGGTTCCATCTACCGCCAGCTGGAGCGGCAGGGTGAGCGCGGACAGTTTCAGGACCAGCTGCTTATTGCGATCAAAGAGATGACTGAATAATTCGGAGGTATTGATATGTCACAGACTTTAACGATGAAAAAAATGGAGCAGAGGCTGCAGCGGGCGGACCGGAAGCACGCGCATCTGTATCTGTTCTGTAATTTTACCGCATTGATGATCATTTCCGCCTACTCGGGCATGATGCTGTCGCCGACGGTACAGACCACTTTTCCGCCGGGCGGGGACAGCCGCAAGCAGATGAACGCTATCTTTATACTGACATTGATCGGCTGTGTTGTGTTTACCATCTATGCCGCCGGCCTCTTTTTCCGGCATAAATCAAGACAGCTGGGCATCCTGATGGCGCTGGGCGCTTCCAGGAAGAGGCTGATGCCCGGTTTATTCCGGGAAGTCCTGTTCTTAAGCGGCTTCTCCTGTACGGCGGGCATCCTGGCCGGATTTCCTTTTATCTGGATCATCTGGTCACTCTTCCGGCTGCTCCTCATTGACAGCTCGGATATGAGACTTTCCTTTGATCCCGTATGCCTGCTGATCTCCTTTGCATTTCTGCTGGCGGTGGCCGCTTTTTCCTGTATCCTCGCCTGGCACTATCTGCGCAGAACCAATATCATGGAGGTCATCCGGGAGGAGCACATCAACGAACCCGTAAAGGAGCCTGGAAAATGGTGCGCGCCGGCGGGTTGTATCCTTCTTGCCGCCGGGGTTCTTCTTGGATACTGCACGCCCATTTTCTATCTTTACAAGGTTCAAGCTCTGCCGCCTGTATGGATGAACCTCCTCTATGCGCCGGCATTTGCAGGGCTTTATATGATCATGCTCCATGCCGTGGTCCACGGGTTTGGACGCCGTAAACATGCCCCCTACAAGAATATTATTGCCCGAAGCATGATGAAATTTCAGGGAAAACAGACCGTAAACAATATGATTGTCGTTACGCTGCTGATTGCCAGCGCCTGTTTCGGCATCTTCTATGTCCCCATCCTGTCCATCGGCACGATCATGGAATATCATGCCCAGCCCTACGATTATTTCTATCACTACCGGGCCGACCAGACCCTGCCGGACAGGGCAGCCATAAAAACGCTCGCCGAGGAATACGGCCTGTCCTTAAAAGACTGGGGCGAATTCGACTATATCACGCTGGCATTCGGAGCCTTCTCCAGCATAATGGAGGAAGACGGCAAACACTGGCATGATGAATACATCCCCATATGCATAGAAAAAAGAGTCATCTCCGAAGACACGTGGAACACGCTCACCGGCGAGAATATAGATGTCCTCCCCGGCACTTACCTGTGTATCACCAATCAGGAGGAAACAGCCCTCTCCATAATCAGCAGCGCGAAACACATCACCAATATGGTCACACGCACACAGATCTCCACCCAATATGCGGGCCTTCTCCATTACGACCTGATGACGGACATGCGCGGCTATTGTGTATTGGACAATACGGATTACGCACTGCTCTCGGAAGGCCTGACCGACGACTGGAAAGGCAGGATCGTATCCTTTAATGTGGACGGCAAAGACAGCTATCCCTTCGCCGACGCCCTTTTTCACCGCATGGTTTCGTGCTTTGATGAAAATTGCTTTACTGCCGTGTACCACGATCGGATCACCACCATCAGGGCCGAAGAACAGGGTATCGCAGACTGGCAGGCGTCCGATCCCATGATGCGTATTGACCCGGCAGAAGCAGATTCCCTCACCTTTCGCCAGAACTGGGAATATATCCCCCGGTTCCGTATTTTAAGCATGAACGATTTCCTGCTGTCCACGTCCGTATTTTTGATGATGTTCCTGTTTATTTTCATCGTATGCATCCTGACGGTTCTGATCATCTGTTATACCCGCTGTCAGACCATCGCCTTAAACAACCGCTACATCTTCGACGATCTAAAGAAACTGGGAGCATCTCCCGGCTTCCTGGACAGGGAAGTGAGAAGCCAGTGCGGCAGTGTCTTTAAAGTGCCGGCTGTGGTGGCGCTGATCGCTGTCTACCTGTTTTTTATCCTGCTGCTGTATGGTAATGACGGGCAGCTCGTTTACAGCGAGATCGTGTCGCTGGGGGCGTGCCTGGGAATCGAGGCGGCGCTTAGCATACTGATCTACGGAGTTTACCGGGTTACCGTTGCCGGGATCAGACAGAAGCTGGGCATATTCCTCCAGGTGACAGAAATAGAACGAGTTTTACCAAATAAAGCGCTGAAAAAATAGTCTTCCTAAATGAATCACGCATATGGAATTTGCTGTCAAATTTCTCTTGCTGAAAAAATATATACCTGATAACAGCTATATGTTATCAGGTATACTCTAAAAATGTCACAAAAAACCCTTCAAGTGCACCGTACCATTCTAAAAGGCTTTTTCCTATACTTAGTTTTCTTATTCAATATACATTCATATACATGCCTCCTGGTTATTAATTATTAAGTATGATTTATAGGAAAAAATCAATGCAAATTGCAGAAAATGGACATATTAGAGCAGAAAAAGGCAAAACAATGTTTAGGATCATCTCATCCAGCATTACTTTCATGCCGGAATAATAATGGAAAAGTAAAATTCTTTTTTCTTATGTTCAATGACATACGAACCACCATATTTCTCAATAATCTTTAACACATTCTTAATTCCGACACCATGTTCATCTATGCCCATTGTTTTCGTTGATTTTATCTCGCCATTTTTATAAACAACATTATTATTAAATGTATTTTTTACAGCTATGATCATCCTGTCATCTTCTTTAACAAACTTGAACTTAATTACTTTCTTATCGGTACATGACTCACACGCTTCAATAGCATTATTTAGAAGGTTTGAAAGGACAGTAACCACATCCTCATCTTTTATTTTCAACCCTGAAAGATCATTTACCCTGAACACAAAAACAATCCCCTTTGACTCTGCCTCCTGATACTTTGTGTTAAGGATGGCATTTACTATTACATTGTTAGTATTAATGACATCCGGTTCATGACTCAAAGAACCGCTGATCTTTTTTACATATTCCTCTAATTTGGCATATTGCTTTTTATCCAACAGGGATTCTATACATGAAATCTGATTTTTATATTCGTGTGTTTTTCTTTTTTGGTTATCAAAACTTTCAGAGATAGACTGATACATTTCCAACTGATTTTTCGCCTGAATTTGAAAAATCTTGTTTTCATGCATCTGTGCTTCTCTTTCCACAACATCGTTAATGAGATAAAAAACTACAAAATTTATTCCCACCATTCCAAATGCAATAAAAAACAATAAATTCGCCTGTTCTACTGTTTGTACATATCCAAAAACAGACAATATTGCAGAAATAGTTACTACAGTAAATAAAGGAAAGAACAGAAACCTTAACCACTCTGTATCTGACATCATTTCGATTGTTTTTTTCCCCAACCATTTTCTTATGATGAGAATAAGAAGATATAAAATGATTTTTGCAAGTAGCGCAAGCAAAACCCGTTCAACTTGATACTGCTTTCCCAGTAACCCACTACTCAAAGAAAACCATCTGTTAACTGAATAAATCAAATAATCCATGGCCAATAACAAAGCATCATATAGCATAGTTAACACAAAGGTTTTTTTCAGGCTAATCTTAATGTGCCAAAACATAAAGAATGAAAATATAAAAATACCAACAATCTGCCTTATTACAAAATGTTCTGACAGTCCATATGCAACCAGACACATACTGCCAAGCAACAATGTATATTGCATTACATTAATCCAGCCTTTATATCTCACTTTCCCAAAAGTTTCAAAAAAAATCTTACAGCACATTATTTCAATAAATATCAATAATACACTCTGCATTAACTCAAACATCTACACTTCTCCCTGACACGCCACAAACTTTTTTTTGACTTCTGTATATCTTGCTTTCGGTATGGATAGCTCAACCCCATTCGTAAGTATCGCCTTGCAACGCACTACATTCTTAATATGTTTTGCATTTACAAGATAACTCTGATGTATCCTTATAAAATCATTCTCTGCCAGCCTGGTTTCAAATACATTTAATGTTTCATACATGGTATAAACTTTCATAGCATCCTCCATAACATGAAACTCAAGTATGTGCATATTACTCTCAATATACAATAATCTTTCCAATGAAATTTCTTTTCTGCCTTCCTTAAAGTCAAACTTCTTTTTTATCACGGAATAATTCATTTTATCAAGAATGGCATCCATACATTCATTAACTTTGCTCTGAAAGTTGGCATTGCCCTTTAATAGGTACCTTACAACATCTAATTGGTATCCTTCCAGCGAATAATCTACATATGCAGTTACGAATACTATAAATACTTCCCGACTTGCCTTTCTGATCATCTCAGCCGTCTTGATCCCATCCATTTTCTCCATATTGATATCTAAAAACACGGCAGTATACTGTACTATCTCAATCCCCAGGTCTACCAATGCCTCTCCAGAGCTGTATGTATCTATTTCAAAAACAAGGCCTTTTTCTATCATATAACCGGAGAGCAGTTCTTTCAATTCTTCTGTAAAAAGATTTTCATCGTCACATACTGCAATTTTCAACATCCGCTTTGTCTCCTCCTTACTTTCATCTGGTATTTTCTACTTTTTTATTTTATATTTCGACATAGCTTATTATATCCTTTAATCTTTTTTCTACATTTATAGTAAACTTACATCATGCTCAGCCTGCCGTCGGGCCGGCCGCATGGCCATCCATGCTGTGAAAGTCGAAGACTTTCATAGTAAGTAAGAATCCATAGTTTTTGAACATTTATCAAGCAGATACCGAAATTTTTCATAAAAGGAGCACTGCCTGTAACATACTACAGTCAGTGCTCCTTATGCAGTTAGACCATTGCTTTCCGGCGTTCCCCCATCCCGTCCTTTTTTCCAGGGTTCCGGATCTGTTCATAGGAAGGAACCCGGAAGTACAGGCTGTCTATTATAAACGAATATCGACAGATGTATATTTTATCGGTTGCAATTCTTCTTTTGACTGTGTATTTTCATCTGCCGTATCAGCCGCAGCCCCCTTCTTTGCCTCTTCCTCTATTGTTTTGCCTGCATCCGCCAAAGAAGAAAACTGTGCCGAGGTTGCTGCCTGCACTCTCTGTTCTACATCTGAAAGTTCTTCCTGCTTTTTCTGTGTATTGCCTCTTCTGGCCTGATCCAGTTTAATTTCAGATTTCAGGACCTCAGCCTTATTCCCCGCTTTTACAGCAACGGTGCCTTGTGCTTTCGCCTGCTTCATGGAGGTACCCGCAGTAATCATTGCTGTCATACTCGCCTGCGAAAGGCCAGCGCCCTCACTTCCGGCATTCGCACTTCCGACATTGCCTGCACCGCCAGGCATATCATCAGAAGAAGATTGTTTCTGCTGCTTCTCTCTACGCTGTTCCATCCGGTGTTGTCTTAACTGCACATTCAAGTCGCTGATCTGCTGTTGTATTTCCTGCCGCCTTTTCATTTTTTCCTCTAATGTCATATCCTCATTAGAAGAAAGCTCCTGCAACTGCTTCTGTGCATTGGTGATCTGATCTTGAATATTCCGGCTGTAAGAATCTGTTTCCTGATTCATCCCCATTTGTCCTATTTGTGTGCCTGCTCCGTTGATACTATTAATTTTCATTCTCTCACCCTCCATTTTTATTGTAATGATTTTAAGAATGTTTTAATGCAATTTATCCAAATTTCTCATTATAATTGACGCAATACCATTAATTGTTGCAAATTGCTGATTTTTTAAATATTCTTCAGCTATTTTAATGCCATAATCCTGTTGAATATCCAAAAACAGATATACCAAATTTCTTGGTTCTATATAATAAGGCTTGCCAAGCATATTAATGTCATATTCCATAATATCTTTACTTGTTATCTTTAATATTTTAAAACGTACATCCTGTTTTACTTTTTTATATCTGCCATAACCACTCTCCACTTATATTACTGAAATGCCAGCATACTCCTGCAAAGTATTAATCAGCTTATTTATAGAATTCTTCTGTTACAATCATATATATTGTAAATATCCAACCCATTGACTCTTGCCAGTAAATCTGATGTCTTACATGTCAAATATGTAAATACCTGTCCTGACTTAGATGCTGGATAATTAAGTGCATAATTACTGATAAACATTTGATCTGTTTCATACCCATATCTATTATTAAGGTTCTTCTTCACTGTTTCTCAAAATTCTGGCAGCGTATCTACATAAAGAGAATTATAGATAACATAATCCGGAACAATCGCATTGGAAACATAAAAATTTGTTATCCCAAAATTATTATCAAAATACTCATCGAAAGAAAAAGCCCCTCCTGGCACTCCGATCACTAATGCGTCCGGCCTTTCCAACATATACAACATCCTGACATATTTATTAAAGCCAATAATTTTTTCTCTTTCTGTATACTCACTATGATCCAGCATAAAACCAGGAAAAGAGTGAAATCCAAAAAATTCGCAATAATTCTTGCTTCCAATCTGTGTTAAAACATAACCATTTTCTAATAACGCTTCTCTTAATGCCAACTGCACATCAAATTTACAGCATCTCTCACCTGATCCCAATACCAATATGATAGCTGCCGGAATTTCTTCTATACTTGTGTCTGCCATTTCTATGTCAGTATATGGTTTTAACCGATTGCCTGTATACACTTCCAGATTACGATCCACACATGATTTTTCTACCAATTGCCGCTCCAAATCAACATCCATTTTTCTAAGCACAACAACTCTTTTCCCGCCAGCTAAAACATTCTCTATTTTCTCAGCTATATCTAAACCAGGTAATGGAAATATAGACTCCACAATTATTAAAACGTCCATTTCGTTGACCAGACTGTCAAAATCGCTTTTTACCAAAACCCCGTCTCAATACCTACCTTATATCCTGCATCTTCATTTTCATATCCCCACCCTTTAGGCGAAACACACTCAATGACATCATCGTCTGAAATATCAATCATAGCTTTATGTAACAGTAAATGCAGATTGGAAACATCATAAGGATATATTGTAATTTTTCTCAAATTTCATTCCTCCCATAAAATTTTAAAGAAAATAAATACTATTATCATCTGCCTCCACTTCTTTAATCAAGCAATAATCTCTAAACATATCTTCTGTCACTTTTCTTACTGTTTTACAATGGGATATTCTCCGCTCGGCGGATAACGAGTTTTCTTCCTCTGAAAACATAATGCATTGATAACAGTATCTGCTGCACCAGCAGTTTTTACATTCTTCCTGCGTTGTTTTTCCAACATTTAATATAGCTTCAATCCGCTCAAAATCAAATCCGCTTTCAATGTTTCCAATAACAATATCCTTTATATTCTCATTTAATTTCTCGCAGGGATAAAAGTCACCATTAATATTTACAAATAACTTATGCACTCCCGGTATACAAGGCCCGCCTGGATGTCCACTACTACTGTATATATATCCTACGCTTCTCCCTTTTAAAGCCTTTCTAATAAAATCGTAGTACGACTTAACCTTTCTAATATTAAATAAATATACATGGTTTTTGTATATTTATTGCATTAAATGGTGCATTTCTACCCAAATCCATGCTTACCATATTCATAAAATACCAAATAAATTTTTCTGTCGCAATACCCATTGCAGAATCTGACTCGTTTTTGCAGAAAACGGCCAATAGAATAAAAATATCCTCTTGAATCAAACCTAAGTTCAATTCAAGAGGACTTGTTATCAGGAAAACAGCTTATGAGTCTTTGCCATAAAATCATCATTTTTGTTTATAATATCTGAAATGATATACCTTCCATCTCCCTTTTGGTAGTCTTTGCTGTCCAATAATACCAAAAAGTTCTCGCGGGCCAAATTCATCATCGCAACAGCTGTATCAATGTAATCTTCATCCATATAATTATAATCGTCTTTTTTTATTGCTTTACGTTTACTTTGCGCACTTTGTAAACTTAATATGCCGGTTTTACGCATAAACCAATAATCATAGTCCGGATGCGCGAATGCTTTATTTGTCTGCTGGCATGCAATATACCCCTTTAGGTTTTGCATCCGCATTTCAAATGCTTTGTCCAGTCCCGCTAAATCCTCTTCAAGAGTTAATGATCTATCTCCCGAAACATCATAGGAAACCTGACGATCTCCATATTTATGTTCCTCAACGATCTGATTATAAAGAGTTTCATAAGTTTCCATGATTGAATTCATTACATCAACAACATTATAGTTTCCTTTTTCTTCCAAAATCAAACCACTCATTTGCATCATTGTCATGTAATGTTCAAATTCAACCTCGTTTGTTTCTACCGGTTTCACTTTATCAAAATCAATATAATCAAGCTCAGGTTCAAATTCTTTTACCTTTTCTCGTAATGCTTTGAATCCTTCTTCGGATATTTCTACATCAATCGCATCCGTCATGAGCAAATGTTTTTGCACATCCTTCATACTCTTTAGAACTGTATGTCTTTCTGCCGCATTCAACAAATCAATACTTTGATAACAAGAAGTTTGTTGGATTTTCATTTTAATCACCTCCTACCATATATACGGTTCGGTTTTATTATAATATGGATAATAGTATTTTGAATGGCCGGCAAAAGATCTTCCAAATGACATGTCGTCCGAACCGGTTGCATATTCATAAAAATAATTGATATGCTCTATATCTGTTAGCTTTCCTGTATTTGGATCTATGAAAACTGAAACAAAATTTAAGTTTTTATTATAATTGTTTGCTGCATATGCCCCAGTACATGCGCAATTAATTATATAGAAATTAGTTTCAGAATAAAGAGACAGTTCCAACACAGTTCCCGTTGGCCCTACTCTTTTAGTCCCACTATGAAAATTTACTGCATCCGGCATTTGCATTCCATAATATACTGCCATTTCGTATCTTTTCTCAGGATCTTCTATTTCTGCAAATGTAAATTCATTCTCATAAATCTTTGCGCGCAAATCTGAGGGATTACTCATTGTAATATTATAGTTTTGCAGTCCATAGGAATTAGACGCATTTTTCTTATAACTATAACTTATATCAATCGTATTTCCATTTACATACATATTCTTTCCATTCGGATCCGTTTGGAAAACAATGTTTGCCCTTTTCATTAACCATGTAATAGCAAGAGCTTGTATCACCCGCTACATTTGCAATTTTGTTAAATCCAACTTCATAAGTCCTGTTTGCATCATATGATCCGGCAGCACTATAAACTGCAAAATAATAGGTTCCCGCATCGTACTGATATAAATCTTCCACTTTAGAAATTTTATAAATCTTTGAGCCCTCGGCACTCATTACACCATAGTCATAATCTCCCACATTTGCTGTCACATGCATTATTGCAGGTGATGATAATGTAAACTTATATTAATCCTTTTCCTGAGACGCTTCCGCTGCATAAGCCGCTGCATCATTGGGTAAATTTGTTATTTCTTCTATATTCACCCTTAAATGATCTATCCATAATGTTAGAAGAATAATCCTCACTGATATCTTCCATTTGTTCCATCTCAGGATATGCATCGCTTATATCAATCGCCGTTGCATTCACATCAGCAGCTTCTATCGGAATACGATCGTTCTCCGGAACATCAGTCTCCCTGTCCTGTATAGCCTCCGGCTCCACTTCCCGTGCATATGCCGATATCGACAGACAAAGCATGCATACTGATTATTATGAATTATTTTAATAATACCATATTTTCAAAATATGGCAATTATTCTTGCAGAAAACAGCTGTTTTTTGCAGAAAACGACCATCAAAACAAAAAATGCATCTCGTTCACGTTGCCTGTCAGCACTTTGTATATCAGTTAAAATCTCCATTTAAAAAATCAGGGACAGACTTTTTGTCTGTCCCTACCACTTACAGTTATTTTAAAATTTCTTCTGACTTCATAATCCTTTTTCTCTACGAACTTTATTTTCCATACCTGGAGAAATACTCCTGTGCCATCTGCAGAGATATATTCAATTTAATCTGAAGCTTATCCAGAATCTCTTTGTCTGAAAGGCCAACGTCAACACCTGTTTCAACGATACCGGCCGCTTTGCCCTCTACTATACCTTCCTTTATGCCTTCTTTTATGCCTTCTTTTATACCTTCATTTTTTATCCGCTTTGCCTCATAATCAAGAACTCTTCCACCCATGACCTGTTTCACTCCTTCCATGACATTTTCATATTTCCTGGCGATATGCACCAGTACTTTATTCGACATATCCATAATAGTACATTTTGTATACTCGCTGATCTTCCCGGCATTTAGCAACTGCTCGGTCCTGTCTGTTATATCCTTATATTCTCTCTGTAACTCTCTTAACTTATCCTTATCTACATCATATTCTTTAAAACGGCTCTCATGAGAAAAGATATAAAATGGAATCAGGAACAGCAGCCCTTTCTCAAAGATCTCACCTATGCCGTACTGCTGCGATTTCATAACAGGGATAGGATAACTGACCGTGCCGCCGGGTGTGATGATCTCTATCTTCATCCGGTCTGGTGTCACATCATCACATCGCAGGAACAATACCGCAGAATTCGGTAATGTCACAGTAAGAACATCTTTCTTTATCTCCCCTTCATCCAATGCGATCTGGGTATCATACTCAAAAAACCTGACCAGCATACTGCTGTCTGCACTGCTTTGGCATTCCCAATGGTACTTCTTTGTCTCTGTCCCTGCTATTATCTTAAAACTCGTATCTGATACCCGTTCTCCTTCTTCCCCATCCTGACGGTTCATAAAGTGTTCATTTGGTGAAAAGACAATCTTTTCCTTCCCCGTATACCGTTCACCGAAAACTTCATTGATCAGGGGTATGATCAGACTGCTGCAGTCATTGATCAATGTACGGAATACGTCATCATAAGGTGTATTGACAAATCTCATAGTATCCTCCTTTGTAAACTACTGTTGTATTTCAGTATAATGATTATCATGAAATTGTCAATACATGCTCTCTTTTTAGATTGTCATTTTTTCTGTCTTTATACATAATATACCAGACAATCTTTTATGAAACAATATCTTTTCTGTGATAATAAATATTGAGATTTACTTTTAATTGACCGTCTCAAATTGCCGGATTAAAATATAGATAAAGCAAAACCCTGTCCTGTCATTGAGAAACTTTTTTATCATATATTATTTGTGAAAGTGAGGAGTGGAAAGCAATGATCTATACAATCACTACCGGACAATTAGAAAAGGGTACAGGAAAACAGCAGACCGCCTTTATTCAGATATTCGGAGCCGAAAATGCAAACTCCCGTGCCGGAGTATATGTCCTTTACGGATTTCTATGAACAGATCTGGGGGACGGAGCAGATGATGGAGATGCCGGTCTACGGTTACCTCCAGCTTAAAAGCGTGCAGAATGCCTTAAGGGGCAATGCAGGATTAGCACCCACCCTAAGAGAAATGGAAATCCCTGACGTCCCTGCGGACATCGCCTGCATCCGTCACGGCGATATTGTCGATATTCTACCTGAGAAATACGCTGTCTGTTCTCAAACGGCAGCAAAAGCACTTCATGATCTCGGTATTGAACAGCCGTCAAACTGGTGGACGATCCCGCCATCCATCGTGTGGAAATCTCTTAGACGAAGCGTATCTTATGTATTATTGAAGGCACGCCGGATCCTGTTGCGCTATCAGCACTCTCTTGCCGCAGAAAGCAAAGCCATACTTCCGGATCCGTTCTTCCGGAATCCCTCTGGCGATCAGGGATGCCTGATAGTCCCGCTCCTCGATCTGTTTTAAGGCGCTGCGTACTGTTGCAGTCAGTTCTGTCTCTTCCATGTCCTGTACCTTAAACTCTATGATAATGGCATCCAACGGAATATCCTTGTGCGGCGCAGCATCTTTTCCCTGCAATGCCGCCGCTGCCGCCAGGCTTCTGGGTTCTAACATCACATCATATCTGCCGAAACCGCTTTCCCTGTTGGACGTGATCACATACCTGTCCTCCAGTTCCACCATCAGTCCCAACACAAACCCATGGTAGAAGCGTTCCGGCTCTCCCTGCGGGCTTTTGCCCGTATCAAAGAAGCTGAACATTTCCGTTGTCACACGGTTCATATACAGGTTCATCGCTTTCACATCTCCAAGCAGCAATGCTTTGATGAAATCATTGTAATCATCATTCCACGCAAACCAGTCCTGAACCATATTGGCAAACATGATATGCACTTCTTTATTGGTCAACGTCAGGTCATAATACATGCGCCCTGTTCTTTCCTCAAATACAGTGCCGGCTACTTTCAGATAACCACTGGCAAGAAAAAGGCTCCAGACCGCATTCTTCTTCGCCGATAACTGGTCATAGACGATCTGTTCATCTATTTCCATATGAAGCGTTCCGCCGTCCAGCAGATCTTCAAAAGCCTGCTTGACTTTCGGTTTACTCTCTCTGATCAGTTTTTCCACCAGACGATTGGCGCTGGTATTGGCCCAGTACGCACCGACTCTCTTCTTATCAACAAAATTAATGATAGACCACGGATTGTAGATATCCTTTCTTTTTCCAAAAGAAAATCCGTCATACCAGTCCTTTACCTTCTGCTTTTGATCAGACAGACCGTATTCCTCTAATACTGCAAAGACCTCATCCTCTGTAAACCCGAAACAATCGGAATACTTCTCTGAGGTTGTAGTCACTACCTCAAGATTATTCAGATCAGAAAAGATCGACTCTTTGCTGACCCTCGTGATCCCTGTCATAATAGCGCGTTCCAGATACGGATTCGTCTTAAATGTCGCGTTAAACAGGCTTCTGGTAAAAGCGACCATCTCCCTCCAATACCCATTGACGTACGCCTCCTGCATGGGTGTATCATATTCATCCAGAAGGATGATCGTTTTCTTTCCATAATATCTGCTGAGAAAATCAGAAAGCGCCCTCAGCGATGCCGCCGCCATGCTGTCTGACATATTCGCAGAAATGCTCCGGCAGAACGCTTTTTCTCTCTCATTGAGCAGATCTCCGTTAAGCAGACGGTCATATTTATTGTACTGCTCCTCGATAGTTCTGCACATGCTTTCCCTTGCATCCGCATAAGTGCTCTCTTTGACACCGGCAAAACTGAGAAAGATCACCGGATAAGTGCCCTGCAAATCTATGTATTTCTTACTTTCCCAGATCTTAAGACCACAAAACAGATCCCCTCTGTCCTTATAATCCACAGAAAAGAATTTCTCCAGCATACTCATATTCAAGGTCTTTCCAAACCTTCTCGGTCTGGTGATCAGCGTCACGCCGTCCCCGCTTTCCCACCACTGGCGTATCAGATCGGTCTTGTCAATATAAAAATAGCCTTCCCGTCTGATCGTCTCAAAATCCTGGTTACCGATACCTATCGTCCTTGCCATACTGTCGCGTCACCTCCAGTTGCGCTATTTTCTACGCCTTCCATCACATTCACGATTGCCTGTAAATATGACGCCATCCTTTCAATCGGATACATCCCCATCACCTCTGATCGGTCAATATCTTTGATCATCACAACTGCCAAAGGATCCGTGATCCACTCATCCGCATATTGATTATTGAAGCTTCAACAAGCCAATTTCTCTGCTCTGTCAGGCGGAATCATGCCGGATCAAAAAAGGATCCAATGCAGCAGGTGATTCGATATTTATCTCAATAATATCAATCTTAATAAATAAATCTACTAATAATATAAACTTGATATCGCAATATAGTTACATAAGATCCTTGTCAACGCGCCCCTGACTGACAGAAGGCAGGTTACTTAAATTATTCCCTTCGTCTCCGTCGGGAAGGGACTTCAAATATTCACTGTCATTGCGGTGGGCGATGCCGACGCCCTTGATCTCGCCGTTTTTAGCCATCGCCACGCCATCCTCTTTCGAGACGGTGTTACCGTCTGAAAGCTGATACCCGGTAATGCGGCCGCTGCTTTTCACCAGCCCCACAATATCCCTGGCGTCGCTTTTTGCTTCGGGGATCTCGTCAAGTGCGCTCATGGCCAGTTCCGGCCCAATCGATCGGTCTTCTTTCATCGTTCTCTCTCCTTTTCTATTTTTTATAGAATAAGGATTTCCGATCCGTTCCGATTTATGCAGGCAGGAATTGACAGTTACTGTCTACTGTCTGATCCCGTGCCGCTGCCGAAACTCTCCGATCGTCCTGATCCCTTCCTGAGATACCGGCTTCACCCATTCACCGGAATACATATGGCACTGCATGATGATATACCGCACAGGTTCATCCACATAGCAGAGCGCAAAAATAAGCAAAAACGGCGCATGGAACACATAGTTGGCCAGATACACACACGGCAGCACCATCAGATACATAAAGGTAATCTCCATGATCGAGCCAAAAGACGCGTCTCCCGCCGACCGGTAAGTATCGTTCTGCGTCCAGTTCCCCATACGAATGAGGGCTGCCACACTGTAGATCAGCAGCATACCCGTACCGATCCCGTAAGATTCGCCGCTAAGTCCCATGGCATGGAGCAGCGGATTGTGAACCACAATAATACCCAGACAGGCCGTTCCGATCAGTGCGCTGCACAGATATACCAGCCGTTTGGCCCGCTGGAAAGCCACCTCGTGGTTTCCTGCCCCCACTTCTTTGCCCACCAGCACCGTAGCCGCATTGGAAAAGCCGCTGAAAAAGGCAATGACAAGCCCTTCCAGTGTCCGGAACACCGCCACGGCCGCGATCGCTTTCTCACTCTGATGCCCGAGTACGATATTGATCATCATATTACCCACGCCGATGAGGATCTCGTTGCACAGAATCGGAAAACATTTCTGCAGATACTGGCCCACAAACGCCCGGTCCCACCGAAAATGTCTGGAAAACTCCAGCACATAGGGAATCTTATTCTTCAAGATAAAAAACAGCAGGATGCCCAGATTCACCACGCCTGCAAGCACCGTACCCAGTGCCGCCCCGCGCACGCCCATCTTCGGCAGTCCGAATTTACCGAAAATCAGCAGATAGTTAAAGAAACAGTTGGCAAACACCGACGCAATCCCGCCGTAAAGAGGAATCTTAACCTGTTCGATGGAACGCAGAAGGGCGCTCACCGCCATGGCCAGAATCTGCAGTATATAGGCAAAACCGACAATTCTCAGATAGGAAATACCGATCTGCTGGATCTCCGGCTTATCCGTATAGATATTCATGATAAATTCCGGCACACCCAACGCCAGAAAACTGAAGATGACTGCTACCGCCATCATAAAGGAAAGGGTCAGGCCAAAAGAACGGTTAATCCCGTCGTCATTTTTCGCACCCCAATACTGCGCAAAAAACAGCATACCGCCGCCCACAAATCCCCAATAACCCGCAAACATCAGGCTGGAAAACTGGGCGCACAGCCCTACCGCGCCCACCGTCTGCTCTCCCAGGGACGCCAGCATCATCGTATCCACCATACTGCCTGTGGTGGTCAGCAGGTTCTGCAGAGCCACAGGCACCGCTATAATCGCAATATGCCTTAAAAAATAGTGCCAGTCAAATTTCCCGTACATGTTCTGATCGTTCATCTCTCAGCTCGTCCTTTTCTTTCGCTGTCGGCAATGTATCCCTGCCGCCGGTCATTCCGGTCTGTATTTCATACAATACATTACGGCTATTCTATCACAAAGAAAGAAAAGTACAAGCATAAATCATCACATTTACCGCCATGCCGAAGCGTCACAAATTCCTGGTTGAATAAATTGCCCATCAGAGAATTTATGCAGCCTTTACACGGTCAGCAGCAGACCATTCCCCGCACGCCGTATCCGCCGCCGCAGCAGCACAGATTGCACATCATTTCCAGACAGCAGAGCTTCATACACAGATCCCCGCCGCCAAAAGTCGGATACCCGTAGGAAGCCTGCCTTTGTCTGTACCAGCTGCCGCCGCTCTCCAGCTGCTGTACCAGACTGCGGTAACTGATATTATCCGGCTCCAGCGCCACCGCCCTTCTCGCATGTTCCAGCGCCGCCACGTTGCTGCCAAGCCCGGAGTGAGCCACCGCGCTGTAATAGTACCATCTGGCGTTTCTCTCCCGCTCCGCCATATTGTCCAGCGTCGTGCGCGCCTCCCTGTAATAGCCGTTCCGGATATAGTTGCCTGCCGCCCGCAGATGGGCCTCCTCTTCATAGCCCGTTTCCTGGCTCTGCCCGAAGCCGCCATAGCCAAAGGACCAGAACGGCCCATAACCAAAGCCGCCGTAGCTGCCCTGAGAATCCGTCCCGCCGCTGTAGCCGTGCCCGCCGTAACCGGAAGTCTTCTCCTTCATGATCTGCTGATAGGCTGCCTGAATCTCTTTAAACCGCTCCTCCGCCTGATCCCGGTTGGGATTGTTGATATTGGCATCCGGATGATATTTCCGGCTCAATGTTTTGTATGCTTTCTTGATTTCTTCCTCGGAAGCGCCTCTCGCCACTCCCAATATACTGTATGGATCTGTCATCCGTCCTGCTCCTTATCGGCATTCTCTGGCCGCCATGTCTGCCCCTCACACTGTCCTGTTCATCACGGGCTACTGTCCACCCTGCTCCTTATCGGCATTCTCTGGCCCCATGCCTGCCCCTCATACTGTCCTGTTCATCGTGGACTGCTGCCCGTCCTGCTCCTTCTTCCGCCTTTTCTCATGGATGGCTTCGTATCTGCACCAGACACCGGAATACAGCACATTGCGCAGTATCTCCACATTATCCAGTATGGGCAGTATCTCAAAAGCGCTGCAGCACTCCGACATCATCATCGTGAGCATGGTCCTGCACGCTTCCTCGAAGTCCGGTGAACCGTATCTTCCTTTCAGAGGATTGGGCGTTCCGTTCCTGATATCCGTCTCTACATCCTCATAGGCATCCATAAGATAGATAAACTTTCCTAGGAAAAAGCCGAAACGTCTCAGATGATCCGCCCATTCATCCTCCCGCACCGTCACGATCTCCGCCATCACTTTGCCGAACAGGCCGGCCAGCGTATCCAGCCGGGAATAGCCGGAGTCCTGTGCTCCCACACCGGTCTGCGGCTCCTGCTGCTCCGTCTCCTCAAAATCCTGCATCAGACATTCAATCCGCCGCAGTTTCTCACCGTAAGTTTCCTGCAGGCGCCTGCTTCTACCCTCCAGAATCCTGCCATAGAGTAACTGGTGCAGTTTCTTCTCATCCTTCCAGTCGTCCCGGCATTTATAACAGGCAAACAGCGCATTCATATCCGCCGCATATTCGGTATAAATATTATTCCGCGTCTCATGCTTTTCCAAAGGGTGCACCATACACCTGCAGGTTCCCGTCCTCGTCTCCGGTTCATACAGTCCCGTCAAAAGCATGGCCACAAAGGTCATATCATAGCTTAAGGAAAACTGCCCCGCCGCGCCGTATTTGCGTTTCAGGTCACGGCAGATTCCGCAGTAATAGGACTGATAGACATCAAATTCCCTGAACTTCATCTCCGCCTTATTGATCCTGATATACCCGAACATAGTCTGTCAATCCTTTCCTGCACTCAGCTTTTCCTGATAAACTCATGATTGCATTTCCTGCACCGGATCGCAATACGCCCTTTTCCTCTGGGCACGCGAAGCCTCTGACCGCAATCCGGGCATTTAAAGATCTTATACTCCTTACGCCCGGCGAAATCCCTTTTCCGGTTTTGAAACCATCTTCTGACTTTCATCTCTCTGGCGAGATACCACTGATTCTCTGCCGACCGCTTCGCGATATTGCGGGAAAACATGCGGAAATACACATATCCCATCAACGCCAGCGCCGGCAGATAGAAGCTGCTTCCTATCGGAAAAGAAAGAACCATTAACACAAGGGCACACACCATCAATACCTGACTGAGACGATCGCTCCCGTAACGTCCCCACATAAAACGCTGTATTTTTTCTCTCATCTTATAGTCACACCTTTCTCCGTACTGCATTCCTCATATCTTGTTACGTCGTTTACTATGAAAGTCTTCAACTTTCATAGCATGGATGGCCATGCGGCCTGCCAGGCGGCAGGTTGAGCATAATGTAAGTTACTATAAAAGTCTTCGACTTTCACAGCATGGATGGCCATGCGGCCCGCCCGACGGCAGGCTGAGCATGATGTAAGTTTACTATACGTATCTTATTCCATTTCCGCCTATAGTACAATTAAATTACTATAAATAAATATGAAAAAACAGGCAAAGACACTTCCTATTAAGATGAAAAAGCAATAAAGCTGTTGCTGTCCGCGGCCTCCTGTCGGAAAATTGCCGGGTTCAACAACAGCCTCATTGAAAGAATCTACACTGAAAAAGGTGCCTCACACACTATGCAAGAAATGTGACCATACCAGCGCCTTCTTCTGCCGCTTCTTCGAAATATTTCTTCAAAGCGGCAAAGGTCTCCCAGACATAAGTAAAAAAGCCCCCTTCGTCCTCACCATCCATTACCGGATATACCTCATTGGCAACCAGATCTTCCATGTTAAATCCGTCCCGGAAAGCGGCTTCGTCCCATGTCTTAAGAGCCTCTGCGATCTGTGCTGTGGTTTCTTTGGAGAGCAGCCTCGCCGGTCCATACCCAAAGTCTTCATCGCTGACCGGCTCCCCGCCAAGCACCATCTGGCCCAGAACATTGTCCTCCGGCATATCCCATACGCGCCCTGTCAGCACAAAGTGGATCGCATGCCACGCCTTATCGACGCACATAAGATCCTTCTCCACATCTTCCTCAAACAGAATCTCCTCAGCGCTTCCCTTCTGCAGCCTTTTTACAAAAAAATCATTCGCCTTGTAGTAATATCCGATCATACTCATAATTCCGTCATCTCCTGTCGCGTTGTCGTTCTTTATTTTGTCTGGCTTTGTTTTGTCCGACTTTGTTTCATCTGACTTTGTTCTGCCCGATTTGCTTTTGCTTACTTTGAATTATTTTCTTTACTTCGCTTTCCCTTATTCTATTTATTTTGCTTTCTTTCGTTTTCCTTCTGTTCGCTTATTCTGCTCTGTTACTGTTCTTGCCGGTCTTAATTTCTCTCATCAGTGAAGATTCACGCACAGCCGGCTTTTTCTCTTCTTGCCAGCTCCAGACAACCCATGATTCCCTGATCGTCGTGCAGGCTTGCAGGCACGATATAGTGCTCCATATCCGCCAGCTCTTCCGTCTGGATATAGCCGCCCAGCATCTGGGTCACTTTTTCCCGGATCAATGGGAAAAGCTGTTCCTGGTGCATCACGCCGCCTCCTAAAATGATCATCTCCGGTGAGAGCGTCAGGATATAGCCCACCAGCGCCTGCGCGATGTAGTCCGCCTCCAGATTCCACACCTCCGGCCGGTCTTTCAGCTCCACCGCCTTCTGTCCCCAGCGTGCTTCAATGGCCGGACCCGCCGCAAGACCTTCCAGACAGGTCTTATGATAAGGACACTTGCCTTCGTATGCGTCATCGCTCTTCTTCCGGATCAGCACATGCCCTGCCTCCGGATGCAGCATACCGTGCAGCAGCTTTCCGTCTATGTATATGCCGCCGCCAACGCCGGTGCCGATGGTCAGGTAGATCACGCATTTCTTTCCTTTGGCCTGCCCGAAGGTCACTTCCCCCAGCACAGACCCGTTCACGTCCGTGTCAAAACCCACCGGACAGCCAAGCGCCTCCCGAAAAGCGCCGACAATATCATAATTCCGCCATGCCAGCTTCGGCGTAGTGGTAATATGCCCGTACTCCGGCGACTGCCGGTCCAGTTCCACCGGCCCGAAACACCCGATCCCCAAAGCGTCTACCTGCTTATCTTTAAAATAAGCGATCAGCTTCGGCATGGTAATCTCCGGCGTTTCTGTGGGAATGGAAATCTGCTCGAAGATTTCCCCTGTTTCGTTTCCTACGGCGCATACCATTTTGGTACCGCCCGCTTCCAATGCTCCCAGTCTCATGAATCCCTCTTTTCTGCGCTGCCCTGCGCGCGTTTTATTTTCCCCGCAACTCTCTTTTAACATAATGATTTCCTCCATGCGAGGCTCTTCGTTTCTTCCTCTATGCTACCACATTCTCAGTCTGCTTCCCATATAATTTTTACAGATCCTGTTTTATTTTTTATTAAGAAATGCTTTAGATTTTCATAATTGATTTTATGTTATATATGTTGTATAACAATTATAAACAGCAAACAAGTTATCAGACATGCATCGGAACCTGAAATCCGGTCATACTGATAACAGATAACTGTTAACAGACCAGATATTCTGGCTGTTACAACATCATTTACAAACAAATAAACCGGCAGCATGCGGCACACCGCCAGAGCGCAGGCCGCATAGTATAAGAAAAGAGGAGTGACTTTTATGTTAAGACCAGCATTATTCAACAATCGTACCTATAAGCCCATGTTTTTTGATGATTCCTTCGATCAGATGTTTGACAACGCCTTCAAGAACTTCTGGGGCAACAACGAACTGGCTACCTTCGACGCCTTCAAGACGGACGTGATCGACCAGGGCGACAGCTACCTGCTGCAGGCGGAACTGCCCGGCTTCGACAAATCCGATATCAACATTGACTTGAAGGACAGCCTGCTCACCATCTCCGCTTCCCACAAGGAAGAGAAGAACGAAGAGGACAAGAGCAAGTATATCCGCCGGGAGCGTTATTACAGCTCGTATTCCAGAAGTTTCCGTGTGAACGACGTGGAGCCCGGCGATATCGACGCTTCCTATAACAACGGTATTCTGGAAGTGAGGTTCCCGAAGAAGGAGATTGCCGCGAAGGAAGAAGTGAAGAAAATTGAAGTGAAGTAGTCTTTGTCCCTCGTTGGTCGATTTTTGTCGATTATTTTATAAAATCCCTGCTCTTTGCCGGAGCAGGGATTTTTATGTTCAGTCAATTATAAATTTGAGTTTGATCGGGATTATGGCACTCTATACTGCTTCCTGCACTTCTTTTCCATCATTTTATCCAATCTGATCCAATCATCTGACCGTACTATAAAGAGTATTCGCCAGTTCCATAAACTCTTTCCTATACGCATCCGTCAGCTCCAGAGACCGCAGCGTCTTATCGACATGATCCAGCGACGCATTCTCCGGATATCTGCTGTGGGATGCCAGCAGACCGAATTCCGCTACCGCCGCCGCGAAGATAAAATCTTCATCCGGTGCGGACGTATAGCTCTCATATCCCACCGGATATTCCAGAATCGAACTGCATTTCTCCGCCGGACGCTTGTAGCGGATGCTGAGTGTCAGCCATTCTTTCATCGAAGCAGACGGATACTGCCCGGCGGCAGTCCTGTCAGCCGCCAACGCTTCTTTGTATTCCCTGCCATACTTCAGATCTTCTATCCCTTTCTCCAATTTGGCGTGATTGCCGGCGCCCTTCCGGATGATCTCATAGAGTGCCGTCACGCTGTGCCCTGCTCCAATTTCTCCCGCGTCTTTTGTGTCGTCGTGGAAGTCCTCCGATGCCAGAGCGCGGTTCTCATATCCCAGCAAACGATAGCTTTCTACCACGGCCGGATTAAACTCCACCTGAAATTTCACATCCTTGCATACAGTAAGCAGTGTTGCGGCCATCTCTTCTACCAGCACCTTCCGCGCCTCCTGCAGATTATCTATGTAGGCATAATTCCCGTTACCTTTATCGGCCAGGATCTCCATTTTATTGTCCTTGATATTTCCCGTACCGAATCCGAGCACAGACAGGAAAATACCGGATTCCTTTTTGGTCGTGATCAGATCTTCCAGCTCCTTCTCGCTGGTCATCCCGATATTCAGGTCGCCGTCCGTAGCCAGGATAATACGATTATTGCCGCCCTGTATAAAATGCTGCTCCGCCAGCGCATACGCCGTCTCTATCCCTTTGCTCCCGTAAGTGCCGCCGTTCGCCGACAGAGCGTTCAGCGTCGTCACAATCTTCTCCTTCTCACTGCCCCGCACCCCGTCCAGCACTGTCCGGGTATCCTCGGCATAAGTCACGACAGAGATCCTGTCCCTGCCTGTCAGATGCTCCGCCAGAAGTCCGAAAGCCTCCTGCAAAAGCGGCAGCTTATCATAAGAGTCCATGGACCCCGACACATCCAGCAAAAATACCAGATTAGAAGGCGGCGCCTGTGCATAATCAATCTCCTGTGTCTTTACCCCGATCATCAGAAGCTCCGCATTCTCATTCCAGGGGCATCTGCCAATCTGCGTCGTCACGCCAAACGGCTCCTCCTTAGACGGACCCTTATAATCGTAGTCAAAATAATTAAGCAGCTCTTCTATGCGCACCGCGCCCTCCGGAATGCCTTCCAGCGTATAACCTTCCCGGATCAGCCGCCGCAGATTACTGTAGGAGGCCGTGTCTACATCCGCCGCAAACGTAGACAACGGTTCTGCCATGACGGAGACAAAACCCGTCTCCTCCCATTGACTGTATTCCTCCGCAGAATACCGCCCCGGCTCCCACTCATAAGAATAACAGGATTCCAGATAGCCGCCCGTCATCGCTCTTTTCTCTTCCATGTCGGCAGAAAACCCGCCTCCGTCGGCCGCGGAGAACTCTGATTTCTCCGCAATATCCTCCTGCTCCGCTGACCGGGCATTTTCCGTTGCAGACGGTTTGTCCTGCAGTGACCCGGACAGACCGTCGCTTACTCCGTCATCTTTCTGCCCCGCCTCATACTTTGCCGCGTTCTCTCCCGCGGCATCCGGATTACCTGACTCCCCTGCTGCCTCTCCGGTATTGCTGGAATCGTCTGGCGTATCCGTTGCTTCTCCGTTAACGTCTAAATCACCCGGTCTATCCGTTGCTTCTCCGCTAATGCCTGAATCACTCGGCCTGTCCGTTGCTTCTCCATTAATGTCCAAATCACCCGGCGTGTATGCTGTCTCACCGCCGCTGCCGCAGCCGGCCAGCAGGATCACGCCTGTCAGACAGACCACCGCCACTCCTGCCCCATAGTTTTTCTTCCGCACATCCTTTTTTCTCATAAATTTTCCTCCTCCGAAAAGTCCCGATACTCCAACAAAATTATTGTTCCTGTCTGTAATACCTTTCAGGGAAGGAAAAGGTTGCAGTCCGGCAAAAAACAGCCTGCCAGTCAAAATGAATGCTTTTTGTGGTGCTCCATCCAAATAATGCTGGATGCCATAAATAACAGACCTGACCCGATCACTATGATAAGCCTTGCCGGGGAGCGATGGCGGACAGGACATTTTCCCGGCACAGCTTGTCGCTCATATTCCGTATGCCGTAATATTACTTCTCATTTCTCAAAAGCTACAAGACTACATTCGTAAGGATGGGAGCAATACACACTTTCCCGCTTATCAGATAATATAGTTCTCAGTATAATCTGAAAATCTCCGCCACCTGAAAAAATCATGCATTCCGCCGCAAAAAACAGCAGTAACTGATTTGTCATCACCGCAGCCACTGCACCCCCACCTCCTAAAACCAATGTGGGCATAGCGGTTCCTAACAGATATTGCCACTTTTTTAACGGTTCAAAGCAGGCACAGTATGGAGTTAAAGTACTCCAGACGATTCCGAAATCAATCGCATGAAAATGATTTTTTACAAAAATCGCCCAGGTAATTCCATGTATTAGCTCATGCACGATAATCAGGCATAGACTAAGCAGCGGCAACGCCACGGCATCTCCCCAGGAAATCCCATCTAAATTAAAACCATTCACATGCCTGTAGAGCCAAAATGTTAAAGCCATAAACGGAAACATGACTAAAAAAGCTAAATACTTTGCTTTTTGCGTATTGATAACCACATTCTTCATTTTGTATCCTTTTTGCCGCATTTCAGAGCTTAATTTTTCAAAGTCATTTTTACGTTTCAATTCTTTTTCTGTTAATTCGTTTTTGTCCTTATTCACACTTAATTCCTCCAAATTGCTGTTTGTCTATTTCTTGAAATGCATCTATCGCCTGCCCGCTTTCCGCTGCCATTCCTCATCCGGCTGACTGAATCCGCGTACTGTTATACTGCATTCGCCGAGACGGATTACCTCACAGGGGTGATGGTGAGCTTGCCTTCGGCATCCGGCAGTACGATCCCCGCAGACAGAAGCATACCACAATGGAATCCGGCAGCAGGCAAATCTTCCCGGACCGCAAAAATCGTTCCTGAACGTCAAAAACGGAGAGGGAACTTTAAAAGCTCCCTCTCCATTTCTTTTGCAATTCTGCTTTTCCAGCCCGTGCAAGCTGCCCACGAAATTCAGACGGCTGAATCATGCTTTTTCCTCCACCGTCAGTTCCTGGACAAACACGCCTCCAGCCCAGGCGGTGGACGTGGCCGCATTGGGATAGCCCGTCAAAATCCGCTGGTAGCCGGACAGTCCCAACCCCCGGCCCTCTCCCTTGGTGGAAAAGTTCTCGGTCCAGATTTTATCCGGGTCGATAGTCCTGATGTAAGGGTTAGACACCCGCAGGGACAGCCTGCCCTTTTGAGACAGCAGGACAATCTCTACCCAGGGGGTATCCGTTTCCAAAGCGGCTTCAGCGGCGTTGTCCAGCAGGATGCCCAGGCAGCGGGTAAAGTCCCACGGGTCCATTCCGACCCTCTCCACAGGGTAGAGCGCCTCCATGCGGCAGTCGATTTTCTGTTCTCCCATAGCTGCCAGCTTGGACAACAGGAGGCTGCGCACCTGGGGAACACACACATTGCCGATTTGAGTAGACGCCCGAATTTTCTCTCCTATGCGCCGGTCAAAACCTGTGTCCAGTTCCGACAGGGCGGTGCGCAGTTGATCCAGCTCACCCTTGTCCGCCTGCTCCGACAGCCCCGCCAACAGATTTTTGTAGTCGTGGCGGAAACTCCGCACCTCCTGACGGATAGCCTCCAGGTCCCGCTCGTAGAGTTGCTGCTGAGCGATAATATCCTGTTGAGCTTCCATTTTTCGGGTGTCATCAAGCCGCCGGGCCAGATAACTGACCAGTCCCGCCTCCAGCGCCGCCATGGCCAGCACAAGCACATAGTAGGGGACCAGATATTCCGGCCGGACCCCCACCTGCAAAATCAGAAAGGCCTCCATAGCCACCTCCATGGCGAAAAAGAACAGAGCCGTCCAGCGCTGGCTAAAGCCCTCCTCCAGCAGAAGACGGAACCAGTAACCGAAACGTAGACGGTACAGCAGAAAGACGGGGGCCGGGACCATAACCAAACCGACGGCCATCACTGCCGCGAGCGGGAGGTCACTATACAAGATCAGGATTTGGGACAGACAGGATGTGGCCATTTGGAACACGCCGCCCATGCACGCAGCGGAAAAGGCCCGCCAGAATTCAGTCCGCCATGCCCACTGGACCCAAAGGGTGCTCATCAGCAGGATGGCGAGCGTAGTCATGCAGACGCGGATCACTCCGTGGTTGGGGAGAAGTGTATACAGGCCCGCCGCCAGCAGGACGGCCAGCAGCGGGGAGATCAGGAAGGCGGGCAGTTTTTTCAGCACCCGCCACCCTCGCGTACCCATGATCACAAACAGGTAGACCGCCAGGACGGCGTGGGGAATCAGGGTACCTATAAATGAGACCAGGTAAGCCTCCAGTGTAAACATAGCGGGCAACTCCTTTCTGCGGGGTATCGTACCACATGGAGAGGATTTTGTCCACGGATAAGTCAACTCAGCAATATATCAGTTGTAACAGTTCAGCCTTCGGCTTCCCTGTAAAAGATGAATCAGGAGAAAATCGGCGGGTTCCCTGTCTCCGACAATTTTCACTGCCGCAGCAATTCACTTTCTGCTGCTTCCTCTACCGGTGTTCCGTCCTTATACCCGATCAATACATAGTCCTGATCCTCATATAAGGCCTTCCACCTGGCCCGGTAGGTTTTCTCATTCACGGCAACACCGTCGATTTCATACAGACTGGTGTCGATGCCGTTTCTACGATACGGCGTAGAATGCATGTTGCAGATCAGAACAGCCTGCCCTTCTTTTATTTCAAAAAAATCATTGTCAGACTCGCCATGTCCCATATAGTGACTGAAAATCAAACCGGCTCTTTCTACATACTGCATCAAACCAAAAGAACCAAATGCTCCCAGTTCTACTACCTGATCCTGATAATAAGTAAAAACTTTTACCCCTTCGGCATGACAGTCGTCCTCCATGAGCAGCAGCTCCGGAATGTCATTATTGTCAACAAAAGCCAGCGAAAACCGTGCTCCCTGCCCTTTGCCGTCTTTGCTGTTCTGCGCATATTCCGTCAAAAACTCTAGATAGGCCTGAGCATAAGGGGCTTGCTGCATATCTTCTGATTTGTTTTGTTTCCTTGCTCCCGCCATATCTGCTGCCGAAGCCGTCTTCTCATCCTCTCTTTCCAGATCTTCGAGCAGCTCTCCTTCCCTCAAACTTTCGCCATCTGTGCTCCCCGGCCTCCCCGACGCCGAACCCTTCTCTCCCGAACTTTTCGCCATAGCTCCCGTCGAGCCGGCTTTATCAGCGCTTCCCGACATACCTCCCACAGAACCATCTTCATCTGCGCTTTCCGCCATGTCTTCCGCCGAACCATCTTCATCTGCGCTTCCTGACATGCCTTCCGCTGAACCATCTTTACCCGCACTTCCTGACATGCCTCCCGCCAGACTCCCGTCACCCGCACTTCCTGACATGCCTCCCGCCGGACTCCCGTCACCTGCGCTTCCTGACATGCCTTCCGCCGGACTCCCGTCACCTGCACCTTCCGACATGCCTCCCGCCAGACCCTCTTCACCCGCACTCCCTGACATGCCTTCCATCGAACCCGCCTCCCCTGCGCTTTCCGACATATCTTCCGCCGAAGCTGCATAATCCGCTCCTCCCCGCCTGTCTGCAAAGAGATAGGAAAATTGCAACACAGACACACGCATAACAAGCACAAACACTGCTGCCGCCGTCACCGGGAGAACCCACCTGGGCACTCTTCTATAGTACTTCTCCCACCTGGATTCCATCTTTTTCCCGTCAGACTCTGCTCCAACCATGCCGGTTCCATTTAAATCTGCCGGAGAAATCTGCTGGTTCTGCCGCAGATCCTGCCGCAGTTCTTTCCGACTATTCTGCTGCCGATCCGGCTGCGGTTCTTTCCGACTATCCTGCTGCCGATCCGACTGCAGTTCTTTCCCCTGATTCCGTTCCGATTCCTGCCGCTGTCCGACCTGTCCCATCTCCTTGTGCAGTCTTTCTTCCTCTTCTGCGACTGCCTGCTTTGTCCTCAGGATCAGATCCACCGGTGCATGAATCTGGGATGTCTCTTCTCTATATACATTTTTATTTTCTTTCTTTTCCTGATCCGTCATCAATATGGCTTCACTTTCTCTATGATTTTCCCGTTTCCTCCCGACAGGGCAAACGTTCTGTGACACAGCTGCTTTTCACTTTTTCACCTGCTGCTTCTCACTTTTTCATCCGCCGCTTTTTCACCTGCGGCTTTTTCACTTTTTTATCCGCTGTTTTCCCATTCTTCCCCCAGCAGGTTTCGCAGCATCTGTCTTGCCCGGTGCAGCTGGGATTTCACGGTGCTCTCTTTCTGTTCCGTCAACTGCGCAATCTCTGCCACCGACAGCTCTTCAAAATAAAATAAATGGATCACCAGACCGTATTTCTGCGGCAGCTTCTTCACTGCCGCCCGCACGGGATGTTCTTCCGGCAGCTCAAAAATCTCACTCTCATCCGCTATACGCTCCGGCTCTTCCATATAATCCACATTCCGGTTCCAGTACTGTTCGTAGTATTTCTTCGCGCAGTTGATCGTCACCCGGATCAGCCACGCTTTCACATGCTCCCACGATTCCAGATCCTGTACATGACGCACAAGCCTGATAAACACTTCCTGAAACAGATCGTCCGCATCTGTTGTATTCTTCATCTGCGACAAAGCCAGCCGATAGACCATATCCGCATATCGGTCGATCGCTGCCTGCGTCGTTATCCGCTCCTCTTTTGGCATAAAAATCCCCCGTCAAAGTCAATTACCCCGCATCCTGCCCGCGGGAATAATACTGGCCGACTCTTATTATACACGATAACACATTCACCGGCCAGCACAGACTCTGTCTTATATACCCGCAAGGGGCCTCCATGGTTGCACCTTTACCCCGCAAAATCTACAAAAGTGATCACCTGCTCTTCCTCGATCTGATTTCCCCGCGGTTCATAGGCCCATACCATCTTGATCTGTCCGCGGATTTCCTCAAAAGTCCATCTCTTCTGGCTTCTCGCCACACAATTAGAGTCGTTTACCATGAAACCATTCTGATCATACCCATAGATCACGATAAAATGTCCTGCTGCCGTAAAGTCTCCTGCTCCCATGGCACAGATCAGCACGCGTCCCTTGGACAGTGCATTCCGAAATCCATACTCGGACATATCCGGTTCAATCACCCGCACCCCGTACAGACCCGGCATATCCTGCATCAAAGCCCAGGCTGTTCCCGTTCCTTCCACATAGTAGCCGTTTTCCATGGCATAATCGGCGATCCGGTCCGGTGTCAGCGTCTCGTCCCCTGTCAGATAATACAGCACCATCGACATACAGGTTGGCCCGCACCCCGACAGGCCGATATTGCTGTCAACGCCATAGGAAGCATAGCCCCACCGCGGATCCCACTGGAGAAAAAGCGGGAAGTCCTGTCTCTTTTCCTCCTCCGTCAAGCCGCCTGTCGCCACCTTGTCCTTCTCCAGATATCCCGCCGCAAAATCTGCCATTTCAGGATTATTGGCCAACGCCGTCAGCATATTTTCCGGATAGAGGGAACTGTTTTGGCCAATCTGCGCGATCACCGGATTCGACTGGCCCAGCTCCTTCAAGCGCTGCACCGCCTCCTCCCGTGTCCGTTTGATGGGCCTGTCCAAATGCACTGCCTGGATGCTGCTGATAAAATCCGCCGTCAGCTGTCCGCCGGCCTGCTGCTCTCCAAATGTGTCCACTGCATCCGAACTGCTCTCTGCCGCTTTCTGCTGCAGGGCTTCTATCTGTTTCAAAGTCGTCTGTACCTTCGTCAGAGATACCCCCAGCTGCCGGATCCGCATTCCATACAAAACCAAGGTCATACCCAAAACAGCGTAAAATATATTTCTCTGTAACTTTTTCAGCTGTTTCCTTCTCCTGTATTCCATCTGCCGCTCCATTTCTCTGTCACTCTCCATGTAATTTCTCATTCCTCTTTCCCCCAATGCTATCCTGACTTTTCCGGCTCCATCGCTGCCACGCCTCCTTGCGGAATCCGCGGCAATTTTCTATCCCATAAAAATACTCTGTTAGGATCAATGCTTTCATCCTAACAGAGTGTTGCGTCATACTTTCGATAAAAATGTGTCATACTTGTAAAAATAATCAAAACCCGTTTCGAAATTCCTTCCCGCCTGATCTTAATCTTTTTCTTCTGCCTTCAGATGATAGTCTATCACCCGCTGTTCATGCAGCTCAATTTTTTTATTCTTCTCATATTCAAAAAATCCGTCGATCTCCACACTGTAATATCCCTGCTGTGCATACAGCTGAGTCCCTTTTACCGCTATACTCACCAATGACCCGCTTTTATTTGTCTGTGCAAACTTCTCCACTTCCCCCTGCACGCCTGCCAGGCGGACAAAAAGCTCCAGCTTATCAAATGACTGCCTGTATATCATATTTCTGTACAATGATATCTCCGCATCCCACACTTTACCCGTGACTGCATTGACAGATAATGTCGCATACAGATACTTATTCGAAAAGCGTACTGTCCAGAAACTGTACCAGGACTCCATCGGCACTTCCAGCGCACTTAAATCCGCTTTTACCCCCAAAGATGCCCTTCGGGACAGGATCTCCGGATTCTGCCTGTCAGATGCGGTCACAATTTCTGTTCCGCCTTCGCTTCCCGCCGCTTCTTTGGACTTTTTCTCCGTCTTTGTCAGAAATCCCATCTCCACAAGCCAGTTTTCACCGGAAGCAATGGCCTCCTCCATCGTGATCTGCCCCACTGCCGGTTCATGCAGAATCTCTCCCTCACAGTGACTCCTGTATCTTAGTACCTGCTCCATCTGCTCCACCGTCAAAATGCGCTCGGCATCTTCCTTCGTCTCCCCCGTCTCTTCCCCCTCTCCCGCGGCAGTATCCTCTGCAGTCGGGTCCTGCCATGCCAGAACGGGAGATTCCACCGCCACAGTACCGCTCTCCTCCAACCGCTGCCGCTCCCGCATCTGCAGAATCACATTCATCCCTGCCGTACTTCCCAGGGCAAAAACCGCCGCAAGCAGCAGGCAAACCAATGTATACTTAGACACCCTCTTCACTATGCCCTCCTTCCGACAGACCGAACGTGATTCGAACCGTAGTACCGGTTCTGCCGTCACTCTGCACCCGCATCCCTGCCCTGTGAAGCTGCGCGATCTTAGCCACCAGCGCCATACCAAGCCCCGCTCCATGCTGTTTCCTCGACCGTGACTTGTCCACCATGTAAAAGGCTTCCGTAATCCGCCCCAGCTCTGCCGGCGGAATCCCTTTTCCGTTATCCGTAATACAAATCTGATAGCAGGTCTTCTCCCTCCTGCCGGTAATCCAGATATCGCTGCACTCCGCCTTGACAGCGTTATCGATAATGTTGAGTATCATTGTCTTGAAAAGATCGAACTCCACTGCAATTTCGTCTTCTTCTATGTCCATATGCAGCCTCACACCATGTTTGCCGCACACAGGCAGTATGCCTGGCCGCAGGTTTTCAAACAGCCCCCCCGTCTCCAGTTTTTCCAGTAAAAAGTCCTGCCTGTCCATAACAAACAGATCCATCAGCTTCAAAGAAAGCGCTTCCAGGCGCATACCCTCATGCAGAATATAGCCCGCCGCCTCCCTGACCTGCTTCCTTGACAGCTCCCGCTGATACAGCATATCCGCATAACCGATCACCGACGTCAGCGGCGTCTTCAACTCATGCGCAAAATTAGCCGTAAAATCCTCCTTCGCTTTGGCTGCCTTGGATAACTCCCTTACCTTCTCCTCTATCTTCTCCGCCATCTGATTGAAATCCGCCGCCAGCTGGCCAATCTCATCCTTCGTACCCACATGGATCCTCTCGGAATATTTCCCTCTGGCAATCCTTCTGGCCGCCTTGCCCACCTTTTTGATGGATCCGGTGAGCAGATTGGTCAGCAGGAAAATCAGTGGGAATCCAATACACAAAATAATCAGATAAATCCTCTGAAAATAAGCCGTCATGTTTCTCTGAATATCCACCACCGAACTGATATCCGTCTGCGTCACAAGATAAGCCTCACTCTCTCCCTGCCGCACATGATCATATACGTAAATATAACTGTCCCCTTCCTTTTGACAGATTCGAAAAGCAAGCCGTCCTTCCCCACTGCCGGTAAAATCCAGCATATTCGGCTCCATTATCATATTGGAATAAATGCGGTTTTTGTCAGAATCGTACAGCGCCACTGGAGCTGTGAAAGAAGCCCGGATTTCCGGATTACCTTCCTGCACCCACAGAAAGTCCGGCTCCGAGTACAAAATAGACTGTAGAATATACTTGTTATATTGAAACTGCTGCAATGCATACTTCTTTTCCTGTTCGATGGCATTTTCGTAGGCATAGTCGATCAGCAGCACACCCGCCGCCTGAAAAGCGATCCCAAAGAGGACCACAAAGCAGAGGAATACCTTATGAAAAAGTTTCATACCGTTGCCTTTCTTTCACCCTGCAAATCTGTCCATATCAGGGGACATGCCGCAGCTGACAGAACAGCGTTTTCATATATCATCTTCCAGGCGGTATCCGATCCGAAACACCGTCCTGATATAGTTCTCCCAGCCCAGCTTTTTCCTCAGACGCTGGATATGAGAATCCAATGTACGGGTATCACCCATAAAAGACCCGCCCCAAACTTTCTCGTAGATGCGCTCCCGGTACAGCGCTACGTTCTTGTTCTGCATCAGTTCTACCAGCAAATCAAACTCCTTGATCGTCAACTCCACCGGGACGCCCGCCTGTGTTACAGTCCGGGAGATCACGTCAATCTCCACATCCGCAAAAGACAGCTTCTGGCCTGCCTTCCCATATCGCCGCAGCACAGCCTCCACCCGCGCAGTCAGTTCTCCCACCTGAAACGGCTTGACAATATAATCATCCGCTCCCAGTTTTAATCCCTTAATACGGTCATCGACATTGCCCTTCGCCGTCAGGAAGATCACCGGTGTTCCCATCGGCTTGATATATTCAAGCAGTTCATAACCGTCAATCTCCGGCAGCATAATGTCTAACAGGATCAGGTCAAATTGCTCCTCCTCGATCAGATCTGCCCCGGCTTTGCCGTCAAAAGCGCAGGTACATCTGTAGCCCTCCGTCTCCAGATTGATCTTGATCAGATTAGCGATGGCCGCGTCGTCTTCGACGATCAGGATTTTCTGCATTGCTGAACACTCCTCATCTATATAACAAACCCGCACCATACAGCCGGATCGGTATGCCGTATGACTGCCCGTGTTACCAAATTTTCTTGCAACAGTATATACTATAGATGTGTCAAAGTTGTGTCATTATCCGACACATTATCTCATATTCTGTTTATTTTTCCTGTTCTTCTCATTATCACTATGCTTACTCCTCATCATGATGATTCCCTTTCTCCAAAAAATGCCTGCGTAATGCAGGCGCTTTTACTCATCTACTTTTGGTTGGAAGTAAATGACTCAAAATCAATATAATCAACGTAAATACTTTCAACATCCAATTTCAGTTCCTCAGATGCAAGAGATTTTATTCCTCTCTGCATTTCAGAATCGGGTTTCTCTTCTTTGCCGATAACAGTAATATAAGCATCAGTAATCTCATCATCTGAATCACTTAAAAACACATAGGCTTCGGTAATTTTGTTTTTATAACAGTCCCGTAAAGATTTTTTCAGTTCAATCTCTTTAATGCGCTTTTGATCAGAAGGCAAAGGATAATTATCCACATAGCTACTGTTTATTTGCGCGTTTCCTGCACTACGCAATGTACTGACTCCCATAATACCGCAGACAATAATCATCAGAATAACGCCTGCTGTAATAACTGTTCTTTTTGAATACTTTTTATGTTTCATAATAGCAGCTAACCTTTCTTTCAAAATTTTTTTGTCTTCAAACATAGTAACCGAAAAAGGTGTCCTTCTTATCGAATCAGCCGCAACTGCAATTAAAGTGTTTCCGTACTGCTGCATTTCACTGATATCAAATCGTTTTATAACAGATTCATCGCACGCTAATTCACAAGCCTGATTCACCTCTCGACGTACAAAATAAATCATTGGATTAAACCAGTGAACTGCTCCGACAAAAATCAACAGCCACTTCACGAAAATGTCGTGCCTTTTCCTATGTGTAATTTCATGCATCAGAATATTTCGAAGCTGCACGTCTTCATATTCCTGATCAGGCAAAATAACTGCAGGACGGAAGAAACCGATCAGAATTGGCGTTTCCAAAATTAGGTTTTTATATAACTGTAAAGTACCTTTTCCTTTTAACAGGTTATTCAGCAACTCTGTTTCCTGCCGTTCTGCACTTATATTATGTCTGCGCAGCCTCCGTACATAAAACACATAACATAATATATGAAAGCCAAGAACCAAAATCATTCCTGTCTGCCAACAAACAAATAAATTAACTGCAGTGTCTGACGAATAAGTAATCTGCGGGATTATTTGTTCGTTCTTTATTGGCATTACCGAACTACCCGACACAGGAATAACAATGATCCTGGATACAGGCAGCATCAAAGCTATCACGACTGAAATCCACATATAATATTGAAATGATTTAGGAAGTTTATCCTTTATGAGCGGTTTTAAAATAAATAGAAAAAATGAAATTATACTACCGGTAAATGTCATCGAAAAAATTATCTTAATTATCTCTCCACAGAATTCTCCAATAACACTCATTTATACCTCCATTCCGAAGCGCTTTGCTCTTAGGACTCTTCCTCTCCTCAACCGTGTTACATTTGTAACACGGTTAAATTATACATTTCACTTATCATTCTGTCAAGTATGTACTATAATAATGTCCGTATATTCCATAAGAAAGACCGGCAGGATAACTCATGTATCCCTCCGGTCTTTCCTCCAATTATCTGTATTCCATAAAACTGCTGATCTCTTCATCCTCATACCGCAGGATAATGGCGGACGTGGGCGGAAGGGTTATGGAGACTTTACCGGCTCTGACCGGATACTCTTTCTCTTCCGTAGTAAATCCGTCCACTGTAGTCAGCAGCAGCTGTTTGATCATACACTCCTTGGGCACACCCAGATGCCATACGAACAGCTCTTTCGTGATCTCATAATCGTTATTATTAATCAGGATCACGGACTGTCCCTCCCTTGTGAATCTGCCGTACCCGATCACATTGTAATCACTCTCCATCTGCTTAATGGAGCCTGTCAGAAACTCTCTGTGGCTCTTGTGGATCCTGATTATTTCCCTGTGAAATGCGATCAGCTCCTGATCTTCATGCCCCCAGGGATACGTACGCCTGTTATCCGGATCGGTGAAACCGCATACGCCCGCCTCATCACCGTAATAAATGGTGGGCGCTCCGGGCCAGGTCATCTGGATGACCACCGCTTCACGCATGACCGCCTTATTCACACCCGTATTGGCCGCCTCCGGTCCTAGTGTGTTGGTCCTCCCCACTTTCCTGTTGGTTCTGGTCAGAAATCGGGAATGATCATGATTGGACAGCTCATTCATCGCCACCTGCAGGGAAGGTGTAGTAAAGCTGGCGCTGTGGTGCAGCATGGCTCCCCAGAAGCTGTCTGCATTCCCCCGCAGATCTTCCCGGTAATCGTCGCTGTGCTTCTGCATACCGGTTAAAAACCATGTCACCGGCTCCATAAAAGCATCATAGTTCATCACGGTATCCCACTCATCGCCCTGCAGCCATTCTTTCGGACTCCCGTAATGCTCTGCCAGCACGATGGCTTCCGGATTTCCCATCTTCACCGCTCTGCGGAATTCTTTCCAAAAATAATGGTTATATTCCGGCGTATGCCCCAAATCCGCCGCCACATCCAACCGCCAGCCGTCTATGTGATAAGGATCCGCAATCCATTTCCGCGCAATATACAGAATATAGTCCTCCAACTGCTGGGAATTCTCGTAATTCAGCTTAGGCAGCGTGTCATGCCCCCACCACCCGTCATAGGAACCATTATAGGGCCATTTATTGTTGTCGTGAAAATGAAAATACGTGTGGTATGGACTGTCCTGTGCCACATAGGCGCCTTTCTCATAACCGGAAGCATGTTCATAAATGCGTTCTCTGTCCATCCATTTGTTAAAGGATCCGCAGTGATTGAATACCCCGTCCAGGATCACCTTCATTCCTCTTCTGTGGGCTTCCTGCACCACATTGGCAAAAAGCTCATTACTGGCTTCCAGATTCTGCTTATTAGATACCCGGTCGATATATCTGGTGGCGAACCGGTTCTCATGCTGGTCATGCGGCAGCAGCTCCCCCTCATCGTGGACGATCCTGCCCACATGAGGATCTATATAATCATAATCCTGAATATCATACTTATGATTGGAAGGCGATACAAACAATGGATTAAAGTAAATCACATCCACACCCAGATCCTGCAGATAATCCATCTTATCAAGAACGCCCTGCAGATCGCCGCCATAGAATTCGCGTACCCCCATAGCTGCCGGATATTTATTCCAATCCTCCACCCTGACCGTCTTATCCCCGATATACTGATATTCATTCGTCAGCACATCGTTAGAAGGATCTCCGTTGTAGAACCGATCCACGTAGATCTGATAGAACACGGCTCCCTTCGCCCAGTCCGGCGTCTTAAATCCCGGAATGATCTGAAAATGATAATATTCATTGATATCTTTGCAGATGCCGCGTGTGTCATAGAAGCAGTCGATCCTGCCTACGCGTATTTCAAAATAATAGACCAGCTTCTCATTATCAAGCTGTACAGAATAGGAATAGTAATCAAAATAGTTATCCGTCTCCGTCTTCAACATGATGTGCTTCTCATCCTTGCATACAAAAAACACTCTGTCAATATTATTTCTGGCTGACCGGAAGCGGATGGTGACCTCCCCGTAAGCGCTTGGCTCCGGAGGATAAACGTAGTCCTCTGTGGTATCTGAAAACAGGGCTTCTTTATTAATAACCGGACGCATCCCTGCTATATACTGCTGATTCTTCTCTGCTCTCTGAAATTGGCTTATATCCATGCTTTCTGCCTTTCTTTAATCAGTCGATAGACATATAATCTATTCTATACTATATAGGGTAGATGTTCAAGCAGAAAACGAGCTGCGCTCGTTTAGGGCAAGTAAAAAAGGCAGCTTTTCGGTCGCTGCCTTTTTTAGAGAAGGTATTTCTTTCTTATGGGGTATAGCAAAAACTATATAATGTATTGGGGGGTTACAAGTAGTATAATAGCATAGCATGTACCTGTCTACAATACTAAGGATTCACAAATATTACAAATTTGACTATCTGTTTTTGTGAAAATTGCACAATCCCCAAATAAACTGTCCTGCATGCAGCGTAACCTCCCTCGCTACAGCTTGATTTCCGGCGTTTCCGGCTGCGGATAAGCAGTGTCAAAAAGCGCCTCAAACTCGGAACGATTGATCTTCTCCTTCTTAAGCAGCAATTCGGCACACTTGTGCAGTACATCCTCCTGCTCTAAAATCATTGCTTTCGCCTTCTCGTAGCAGTCGTCAATAATTGCCTTCACTTCCCGGTCAATCTCCCCGGAAACCACCTCGCTGTGGCCCTTGGCGTGCGCCAGATCTCTGCCGATAAACACCTCGTCATCATCATCGTCATAGTTGATCACACCGATATTGTCCGACATGCCGTAACGTGTCACCATTCTGCGGGCAACCTTCGTGGCTTTCTTGATATCGCTGGACGCACCTGTCGTGATGTCATCAAAAATAATCTCCTCCGCGATACGCCCGCCCAGCGAGACCATAATATCCTGAAGCATCCTGCCTTTGGTCAGGAACATCTCGTCCTTTTCCGGAAGAGGCATGGTATAGCCCGCCGCACCAATACCTGTAGGAATGATGGACACCGTATACACCGGCCCCACATCGGGTAGTACATGAAACAGGATCGCATGCCCGGCTTCATGATAAGCCGTAATCCTCTTCTCCTTGTCAGAGATAATACGGCTCTTCTTCTCCGCGCCGATACCTACCTTGACAAAGGCCCGTTTGATATCGTCCTGCTTTACGAATACACGCTTCTCCATGGCGGCATTGATGGCCGCCTCGTTCAGAAGGTTCTCCAGATCCGCTCCCGTAAAGCCCGCCGTAGTCTGTGCAATCTGTGAAAGATCCACATCGTCCCCCAGCGGTTTATTCTGGGCATGGACTTTCAGAATATCTTCCCGGCCCCGCACATCTGGCGCCGCCACCGTGATCTTACGATCGAAACGGCCCGGTCTTAAGATCGCCGGGTCTAATATATCCACACGGTTGGTGGCTGCCATCACGATAATGCCCTCGTTGACGCCGAAACCATCCATCTCCACAAGCAGCTGATTCAGCGTCTGCTCACGCTCATCGTGGCCGCCGCCCATACCGGTACCGCGGCGTCTTGCCACCGCATCGATCTCATCAATAAAAATAATACACGGAGCATGCCGTTTCGCCTCCGCAAACATATCGCGCACGCGGGAAGCGCCCACGCCGACAAACATCTCCACGAAGTCCGAGCCGGAAATGCTGAAGAAGGGAACGTTGGCCTCCCCCGCGATCGCCTTGGCAAGCAGCGTCTTACCGGTACCCGGCGCACCTTCCAGAAGAACACCCTTGGGAATACGTGCCCCCACTTTCGTAAACTTGCCCGGCTCCCGCAGAAATTCCACAATCTCCTGCAGCTCTTCTTTCTCTTCCTTCAGGCCTGCCACACCGTCCAGCTTGATCTTATTCTCTCCGCCCAGCGTCAGCCTGGCCCGGCTCCTGCCGAAATTCATCATCTTGCCGTTACCACCGCCGCCGGCCGAATTCTGCGCATTCATCATCACGAAAAAGAAAACACAGACCACCACCACGATCAGGATCGGAAACACGCTGTTTAAAAACCAGCTCTCCTCCGGCACACTCTCCACCACCGGATCCAGATTGTAACTGCGCACCAGTGCCTCCGCCTCAGAAATATCCGTCACGTTCAACAGTCTTTCTTCGCCGCTTTTCAGTGTCACCTCCAACGAACCGGCAGCGGTATTCTTGTTGGGACAGATCTTGACGATGGCTACCTCATTGTTCTCCATCTGGCTGACAAACTCGCCTTTCGTATAGCTGCTGTCCTGGATTCTGATCGTCCCGATCCATACGGTAAACAACAGCAATCCCATGATGATCACAAAATACATGTAGAAACTCTTATTATTCCTGTTCAAAGCAAACCTCTTTCATAAAGCATATTCTTTTCCGTCATGATCAGTCAAATTTCACAACGCCGATATAGGGCAGATTCCTGTATTTCTGGTCGTAATCAAGTCCATATCCCACCACAAACTCATCGGGAATCTCAAATCCCGTATAATCCACCTTCACTTCAACCACTCTTCTCTCCGGTTTGTCCAAAAGTGTACACAGCTTCACATCCGCCGGACCTCTGTCTTTCAGCATTTCCAGCAGATAGCTGAGCGTCCTTCCGGAGTCCACAATGTCTTCCACTACCAGTACATGCTTCTCTGACAGCGATTCGTCCAGATCCTTCACAATCTTCACCACACCGCTGGACTTCGTGTCCCCGCCATAACTGGACACCGACATGAAATCCAAAGATACCGGTACTGTAATCCGCTTGGCAAGCTCACACATAAAAAAGCTGCCGCCCTTAAGCACACAGACTAAATGTACCTGTTTCCCAGCATAATCTCTGGAAATCTGATCCCCGATCTCCTGAATCCTCTTATCCACTTCCTCTTCACTCAACAACACTTCGATTCGTTCCGCCATCGCTTCCTCCTTCGAGCCGCACTTCCAAAATACGCTCTGTACTTTCTTCCACTTTGTACTTCTGGCTGATCCGGTAACCCGGAATCCACAGGATGTGGGATCCGTCAGCCAATAAATGCATACTGTCTCGCTGCATTTTCGGGATTTTCTCATTGATCATGTATTGTTTGACCGACTTCGTATGCATCGCGCCATCAATCGTCAGATAATCCCCCTGCCGCCGCGTACGAAGTATCAAAGACGTAGTTATTTTATCATAATCAAACCATTTCGTATATCTATTTCGTGGAATATTTTGCTCTTTTTCTATGAATCCAGCCCCCTTTTCCAGTAAACGGAAGACAAAAATCCCTTCCCCCGTCAGCCGGATCTTCATGGGAGGCTCTATTTCGTATACGTGACTGCTGTCCGAAACCGCCATGCAGCCTGCCGCACTTGCTGCATCTTCCGGCTCTTTTACTCCTACAGACCTTATTGCTCCTTTATCCTTCCTGTTTAAATACAGCCTGTCGTACTCCTTATACGCCCTGATTCCATAAGGAAGGCTGATCTCCTTACTGCCCCCCTTCGTCATCAGACACACCAGATCGGCAACATGCTGCCCGGTAATATCCTTCCTGTGCGGTGTCAGACGTTCCAGGCAGGCAAGCAGCACCCGTTTATACAACACCGGATCTTCCATAAGCAATAATTTACTCTGGATACACAGGCTTTGCACGACAGTTTTCACAGGCCGTATTCCTTCACCGATTATCTGTACAGTGCCCGCACACTCTCCCTGCACACATTCCTCCTGCATGTACTCTTCCTGTACACACATCTCGTACAGCTTCCTCGTCTGCCCTTCCAGATACCGTTCCGTCTCCGAGAGAATTTCCGCCAGCTCTCCCATATGTGCTGCCGCACCGGCACAGATTTCCTTTTCCGCATACGGCAGAATATGATGCCTTATTCTGTTGCGCGTATAGGTATCCTCATCGTTGGTACTGTCCTTGCAGTAATGCAGCCCCTCCTGCGCAAGATATTCCTCGATCTCCTTCCGCTGCAGACAAAGCAGCGGCCGGATTACCGCTCCCCTCACCGGCTGGATGGAGGCAAGCCCTCTGAGTCCGCTGCCGCGAAACATATGGAACAGCATCGTCTCTGCCCTGTCATTACAGTTATGAGCCACCGCGCTCTTACAACGCTCACCTTCCCGCTTCTGTTCCCACAGCGCTTTGGCAAAAGCCTCGTACCGCAGTATCCGCCCCGCCTCTTCCGCAGACAGCCTGTGCTCAGCGGCATAACCATTCATATCCACTTTCTGCAGATAGAAGGGAACCGCAAGCCTTCTGCAAAGAGCTTCCACGTAAGAAGCATCTGCTGCCGAGTCAGACCGCACCCCATGATCCACATGCACCGCCAGCAGTCGAAATCTTATCTCTTCCCGCAGCAGACACAGAATATGCAGCAGGCACACCGAATCTGCACCTCCCGATACTCCCGCAGCCACCAGGTCACCCGCTTCTATCATGCGGTATTTATCCAGAAATCTTTTTACCTTATTGTAGGTAGTACTCATCACTTTCTTCCGTATCTTTCTTCCACATCCCGATTACCAGTACCGTCATATCGTCCCGTACCTGACCGTTACTCTGCTTCAGACAGCAGGCCAGGATCTGATTCGCAATCTCGTTCGGATTGGTATATTCCGTTCTGCCGATGATCTCCGGCAGAATCTCCTCGCCGATCCCCTGAGAGAGCGCATCCAGAATACCGTCCGACAACATGATCACGTAATCACCGCTCTGTAGCACTCTGTGCATGGTTTCCGGCTCAATCTGCCCGAAAACTCCTAACGGAAAATTGAGCGCCGACAGCCTGTCCACCAGACGCCCCCGTTTAATATAACTGCATGCAGCTCCCGCTTTCATAAATTCACATTCTCCGGTATACAGATTAATATCACACAGATCCAGCGTAGACATATTTTCTTCCTGGCCGGCTGCCACCAGAGCTCCGTTGATCATCTGCACCGCCGGCTCTTTACGGAATCCCGCTTCCAGCAGCCGCTCCATCTTCTCGATCACGCGCTCCGAATCGCTGCACGCCTTTTCCCCGGATCCCATACCGTCCGATAAGGATGCCACCATCCTGCCGTTCTCCACCTCATAGAACGAGTAATTATCCCCTGACACCGTTTCCGATTCCTTGATCGCCTTTGCAACCCCGGTCAACAGGTAATAATCCGGCTCCTGCATAAAATAATAAGTATTCCAATCCGGCGTCAGATACTGCAGTGAATTTCTGGCAGCACGCAGTCTCATATTCATCGCCACTGAAATGAAATCCGCCACGTCTTCCACGCATACATGCTCACCCAGTTTCGTATACTTCTCAGAGATCGTCTTCATGGTCAGACTGATCTCAATATGCCCGTCCTCTCTCTCCAGCTCAAAGAAGTTACGCAGCAGGATCCCCGACTCCCTGAGCATTTTCGAAATCTGCTTATACTTTCTTTCCCCCATGGGCCGGTACAGGCATGTCTCACTGGCTACCTCTGCCATGATATGCGCCATTTCCTTCAAATGCTCTGCCAGAAGTTCCTGATTCTCCTGCAGCTTACGATGCCAGAGATAGTCTTTGCGATCCTCCGGGTCATGATCGCTCATCGCCCCGGGTTCTGCTTCCCCGCTTTCAAACAGATCCGCCAGATCCCTGAAGGATTCCGCATAAGTCAAAAGTTTCTGTCTTCCATATTCCGGTATGATCGTAATCTTATTATCGTCCCTGCACTCTGCCTGTCTCTTCATGACACACCTCCCCAGTTTAATCAGTCTCTATCAATATATGTGGGGGTTGTCCGGATTATTCGTCGTATCGTCTACATTATCGGAAATTTATTCACTCCAACAGAAAAAAGCAAATCCCGGAGATGACTCCAAAACCTGCTTAATTCTCATCCTTAAATATGATCTCTCCCTCGTACACCAGACCAAGCTTATTCTTCGCAATCTCTTCTACATATTTCTTAGTCTGTGTATACTTCTCATACTCCTCTATCTCTTCCGCTCTCGCCTGCTCCGCTTCAATCTCCAGCAAAAGAGCCTCTTCTCTTTCCGTATAAGCTGCCCGCTTACTGCGCAGCTCCATGCTCTTGACCGAAACCACTATCAGCATCATGATAACAACTGTGGTAACCAAAAGCATAGCCATCTTGTTCTGGCGCTTCTTACGATATGCTGCTTTTCCTGCCATGTTGTTACCTGAACTCCTTTTCCATCTCTCTACTGTTTGCTTAGGACTATTCTAATTGTTTTCATGCAGGCCGTCAACCGTTTTTTTATAAATTCTTTCACATTTTTCAGTTTCCTCCCCGTGAATCGAACACACCTTCGAGCCGCTGAAAAAAGGCATTTCAGAGGTTTTAGCACAACTTGTATGACACGAAAAATGAACCACATTATCTTGTGTATGCATGTTGACATAATATTTATAAATCGATTCTTAATTGTCAATTTATAAGAAAGCATTCCAAGAGCAGCCCCCAGCACGGCAAACCATCTCAGAACGCCATTATTCTCCCTGTAAAGCACATAGAAAACACTGATCCCGCACATGAACCAATAAATAAAATCTTCTACAGACATTAAAAATCTGCCGTGTGCAAAGAGCTCCCTGAGAATCAGTATCCAGTCATAGGCAAAGGTGATCACCAGGCCCATGAGAATAGAATGTAGAAAAAAAATAACTTCCTGCACAATATCCTGACTCATATCCGGCAAATCCCCCACTTTATTTGAACAATCTGGCAAGCAGTGATTCCCCTTTGGCTCCATAGCCCGCGTTTTCCGAATAGGTAAAACTGTCGATCCGTCCGTCTACATCTACCTCTCCCTTATCCAGAGATAATCGGCTGACATGCAGTTCGCTGCCTTTGATCATCAGCATCCCCTGCTCCGTCTCGAGCAGGATCTCATTGACATCAAACGATAACACATCGTTGACACCGCTTATGTTACATGTCCTTCGATTGGTAAGCAACAACTTGTGCGGTTTTCTGTTCACACTGTTCAAATCTTCCATACATACCTCCCATAAGGCAAAGACTTATTAATTAAATGTATGTCAGACTCTGAACGAATATACCTGTTTTACAATCTATCTTCCGTCCTGCATGCCAAAAACCGTCCGCATGCCGTATGTCATTCAGGGCAGATAACGAAATAACTCTTTGGCTTCCTCTTTGCGGACGGTTTCCTGTACATCCAGAACCTCTACCTTTACCTCTTTGTTGCCGAACTGAATAGCAATAACGTCTCCCACTTTCACATTGACGGAAGCCTTCGCCGGCTTGTCATTCACCAGCACTCTGCCCGCATCACATGCCTCATTCGCCACTGTACGGCGTTTGATCAGGCGGGAAACCTTTAAATATTTGTCCAGTCTCATTTTAAACCATGCCTCCTTCTCGATTACTGTCCGTAACGGTTCGGATTCCTGCACTGCTGCACGTATCCGGACCACCTGAACGCTTTACAATAGTCCGGATATCTCAACCGTTCCCTCACAATCAAAAAGCCTATATGCGTCTGCATACAGGCCTTTACTTTCGCTCATATGACTTATGCGTTAAGCATGTCCTTTAATGCCTTGCCGGCTTTGAATTTAGGAGCCTTGGAAGCTGCAATCTTCATAACCTCACCGCTCTGAGGATTTCTGCCTTCTCTGGCTGCTCTCTCGGAAACCTCAAAAGTACCAAAACCTACCAACTGTACTTTGCCGCCTTTCTTCAACTCGTCAGCAACAACATCTGTAAAAGCCTTTAATGCCTTCTCTGCGTCTTTTTTGGATAATCCTGCCTGATCAGCCATAGCTGCAACTAATTCTGTTTTGTTCATCTTGAACTCCTCCTTAAATGAGTCTTCATTTTATTATTAGATGTTCCTCTTTTGAAACGCCTACACCTATTTATATACGCTTTTTCCCCTGTTGTCAAGCAGAAAGATGGCTTTTTTTTCGCCATTTTAAGGCATTTTGTTACAGTTTGGCGCCTTAAATATGCAGGCCCGACCGCACTGTTCCAACTCACTTTTCCTTAATATGAAAATCTGCCATCCGGGTCCGTGCCGTCATATTTCTCGATCAGATCCTCCACTCTGTCCGTAAGCACCTGCTCCTGCGAGATTTTAGCAATTCTGGCAATGTCTGATACCCGCATGAGAATATCTCCCATGATCTTCTCGAGTTCCCTGCTGTACGGTTCATGGCTGCATGTTCTCAGCGCTTCCACCGCCTCCTGCAGCGACTCCACATTCTGCTCATAGGAATTCCCCTTCTCATAATTCTTATCAATTCTTTTCAGCACTTTAGCCGCCCTGGTCAGTGCCGGCAGCTCCCGGGGAATTTCCCGCAGTGGAGAGTCAATCCACTCTTTATGCTTTTTCTCTTCTTTCTTGATCTCCTCCCAGTTAACAAGCGCTTCCTCGGAAGTATCTGCACTGCATGTCCCAAACACATGCGGATGCCTGCGAATCATCTTACGGCTGACTTCATCCACCACATCCTCCATCGTGAACAGGCCCTCTTCCGCTGCGATCTCCGCATGCATTACAACCTGCAGGAGTACATCCCCAAGCTCCTCTTGCATATTCTCCGGATTACCCGTTTGGTCATAGATACGGATGGACGCAAGCAGCTCTGCCGCCTCTTCCATCATACAGGGTTTCAGGCTCTCATGAGTCTGAACCCTGTCCCAGGGGCAGCCGCTTTCTCCCCTGAGCGTCTTGATGATCCTGAGGAAATCTTCGTATGTATATTTCTGATCCATATTTTCCACCATTTCTACACTGCCTCTATCTCAACGCAACCGGACCTGCACTTATTTAATACGGAAATCTCGGTGCATCATTTTCATCTCCACTGGGAGGGGTATCCGTACTGCTGCCTGATGAGGGATTCTCCGTGCTGCCGTCCGATGGTGGTATTTCCGTGCTGCCATCTGACGGTGGAGTCTCTGTGCTGCCGTCCGATGGCGGCGTTTCCGTGCTGCCGTCTGACGGTGGATTCTCCGTGCTGCCGTCCGATGAGGGATTCTCCGTGCTGCTGCCTGATGACGGATTCTCCGTGCTGCTGCCCGATGATGGATTCTCCGTGCTGCTGCCCGATGATGGATTCTCCGTACTGCTGCCTGATGACGGATTCTCCGTGCTGCTGCCTGACGACGGATTCTTCGTACTGTCACTCGACGGATTTTTACTGCTGTCCGATGAGGGCTTTTTGTCAGTCGAGTTTCCACTGACAGTTTCCTTTTCCTTCTCCAGCTCTGCAAAGGAATACGTGATGTCCTCTCCGTCATTGTATAAATAGATCGTATAACTCTTGGTTTTATATCCGCTCTTTCGCAGCGTCACGGTATGACTTCCTATATTCTTCTTAAAGCTGACAGGCGCGATACCAATATAATTATTGTCCACATATACTTCTACACCCTTTGGTGAATCAATGTAGACTTTATTGCTCGTGGTCGGTGTTATGGTATCCTCCTCCTGGTCGGTATCATCAGGCTTACTGCTCTCCGGTTCTTTCAATTCCAGAGTGTTGTCACTGATCGTGGAAGTATCTTCCTTCTTTTTCTCCAGTGCAAAGGAAAGCTTTGCGTATTCCGAACCTACCTGAATATATTTCGTAAGAGAATCATACCCTTCCGCTTCCAAATGAACCTGATGAATACCGTAGGGCAGTTCAACCGCACTGCCGATATCTACGGACTCGCCGTCTATACTGACTTCCGTGTCTGCCGGCTTAACCGAAAACAGAATCCTGCCGACCTTATCCTCAACGATCTCAATATCTCCTACATCCAGTACCGTTTCTTTATCTCTCTCGATCACAATATCCTTAGTGCTGCTGATGCCGTCATTGGATAAAGCAACCTGATAACTGCCTTCCGGTACCACCAGAAGCATATCGTCCGTAATCTCTCTGATCACAGTATTCCCCACTTCAATCCAACCACCGATCAGAGGCTGTTCGTTCCGCAGCCGCAGATAACCATGTCCCCTTTCCACATTGATACTGTAGATCCTGTGGTCAATACCACGGATAGTTACCCGGTCCTGCGCCACCACATCCATCACTTCAACACGCTTTCCCTCTGAAAGGACAACCGCCTGATCCGGAAGAGAGTAGGTACTGGAACCAATGCTTGCTGTTTTGTTGATGCCGCCCAGATCATAATTATCTATATTTTCATAAACCCATGCACTGGGAGACACCTTGATATTTGCGATCTGTCTCTTTCCCTTTAAGAAATTAACATCAACCACATCTCCCGCCCTGATCTGGGAAATCGTCATCGGCCCGTCATATTTATCCGTCACATAAGTAGTACCGTCATAATATAAGGTATATTGCCTGCCCGTATCCATATTCATGAAAATAACACAGCTGTTCTCCTGATCCACATCCATGACAACTGCCGTATCCGCTGAATCGTAGCTCCCGACTGTACTCACACTGAACCCGGTGTCCACCACATTATGCTCCTTGTCTTTGGCCATACCGATATTAAAAGCCTGCGATGTACATCCGGTGATCAATAATACCATGATCATGATAACCGTTACTGCCTGTGAAATTCTTCCGTGCATCCTGAATCCTTATCCTTTCCATTCCTCTTTATTTTTCCTTTTCGGAAAAATGTTCCTTACCGGCTTAAGCATTTTGCCCCTCAACAGGCCCATAATTCCGAAAAAGGAATTATTTTTTAAAAGTATACTCCAGAAAAAGCTGCTTCTCCCGCTCCTGGGCGAACAATTTCTCGATCTTCTCCATATTTCTGCCAGGAATCCATGCTTTACCCGTGTTATAATAAAAATTAACGATCTTCCAGAATTTCTCGGGATATGCCAGCCGGTAATATAACTGCCTGTAATCCCTGTCTGTCAGATTCCTGACTCCATTATAACTCTCCAGAAGCAAATTCCCAAGTGTCTGCGACCAGTTATTTTTTTCCAACAGTTTCCGTAGATACAGATAGAGATCCCGTACCGGATAATCCCGTATACACTTCTCGAAATTAATCAGTACATTACCTGTATCAGTCCGCAGAATGTTATGATACTGATAGTCTCCATGACATACCACCGAGAATTCATAATCATCTTCCTCATAGGCATAATACCGCAATTCATCGGTAATTTGCAAGGCATTATTCATGAAATAATCATAATGCTTCATTAAATAAATCTCAAATTCTGTTTTCTGGCTCTTCTCATGCAGGAATTTTTTTACTTTCTTTAATTCCCGGTTATGCTTCTGATATTCATTTTCAATTCGATAGACAGGCTGACTGCACAGTTCCTCATACCCGGAAAGATCGGCCGCAGTATGCAGTCTCGCCAGAGTACACACCGCCTGCCTGCACTCATCGATATCTCTGTAATTGCACTCTTTCCCCTCATAGTAAGATTTTAAAATATAGGGGGTTCCATCCAGGTCTGAGACGATCAGTTCTTCCTCCTTCGTCCGCAGGATAGACTCCACCTGCACCATACCGCTTCCGTTGATATGCCTTAACAGAAAATCCTGAAACTTTACCTTATCAACCGGTCCGCTGTACTCTTTTAAAATCAACAGTCCCTTATCCGATTCACAAAGGATCGCCCCACGACCCTTCCAGGTACGGATTACCTCTATATCATAATGGTCCAATAAACTGACAGCTCTATCATTCACACGAATACCCCCCGCTTTCTCGTCTATCTTATCTTATGAAAGCTGAGTGAAAAGTATGAAAAGAATATCTAAGGCAACAGCTCTGCGCATTTTCTGCGCTCAGCGTACACGCGGATCAGTTCCTCCCTTGTGTTGCGTTCCGGCTCTTCCAGCACGATCTCCAAAAGTTCATGTAAAATGACCCCAATCTCCCGGCCGGGCGGCACTCCAAGCGCGATCAGATCACTTCCCGTCACTGCCAGGTCTTTCAGGCTTACACATTCCTGCTTTCTGCAGATTTCATCGTAGAGATCATATATGTATGCCAGCCTGGCAAGTTTTTCTTCCCGAAGATAATCGCTCTGCGCCAGAATATCCGCACGCTTTACGTCAAAAAGCATCCGGAAAATATCTTCTCCGATCCTGTTCACCGACCGCCGGACCCCGGCTGGAGAAGCTCCCACTTCCTGGTCATGGCAGAGCACAATCTTAGTCACTTTCCGAATTGTATCGTTGTCAAACTTCAAGCGGCGCAGGATCTGCATTGTCATCTGTTCCCCAACGACCGCATGTTTTTTATTATGCGTGATACCTTTCTCGTCTATTGTCAGCGTCTGTGGCTTCCCGATATCATGAAAAAGCATACCCAGCCGCAGCACCTTATCCGGCCTCACTTCCAGCATGGCATGCAGGATATGCTCTCCTACGCTGTAGCAATGATGCGGATTATTCTGAGGAGTCTCCATGCAGAGATCAAATTCCGGAAGAACCTGTCTCGTGATTCCCGTCTCATATGCGATGCGCAAATAGTCCGGATGATCAGAGACAAGCAGTTTAACCAGTTCCGTCTGAATACGCTCCGCACTGATTTTCTTAAGATTCGGCGCCAGCTTTCTGACAGCACTCTTTGTATCCTCCGCAATCTCGTATCCCAGCTGTGCGGAAAAACGAACTGCTCTCAGTATCCGCAGCGCATCCTCCGTAAAGCGCTCCTCTGCATTGCCCACACAGCGGATCACTCCCGCCTCCATATCGCGTATCCCATCGAAAATATCCACCAGTCCTGTCTGCTCATTATAAGCCATCGCATTCATGGTAAAATCCCGTCGCCTCAGGTCTTCTTCCAGACTCGCCGTAAAAGTTACCTCTTTCGGATGCCGCCCATCCTCATACACTCCATCAATACGGTATGTGGTCACCTCAAAAGCCTCATGATCCATCATCACCGTCACCGTACCATGCTTAATCCCGGTATCGATAGTCCTTGCAAAAATCCTTTTCACGTCCTCCGGTTTCGCAGATGTGGTAATGTCCCAATCACTGGGCTCTCTGCCCAATACCGAATCGCGAATACAGCCGCCGACGGCATACGCCTCATATCCCGCCGCAATCAGCGTTTCAATGATTCCATGCACTTTATCCGGCAGCTGTATTTTCATCATATCCCGTATCCTTATCCTTTCATAATGCAGGTTCAGCCAATGCCCGGCCCTTTGAAAATATCATTGACATCCTCAAGATGAAGATCCGGCTCCTCCTCTTTTGCCAGAGAATTCACCAGTTTCTCTATCTCTTTCCCGGACATTACGCCGCGGCTTCTCTCAATAAACTCTTCCTTCTCGTCATCCGTCATATCCACAAACCGATCCATCGCCGCACGGTTTGTAGTGATCGCTACGCCCAGATCCAGCGGTAAATTATTATAATCCATTTCTTTTTCATCCTCCTGTCACATGTTTCCCGCATAGCATGTGCAGGATGAAAAAAAATATACCGGACTATTACAGTATAGCCGGAATCAGATATAGATACAATCAAATATTTTTGTCATGCTTGCTTGCAATACCGCAGCCCACAGCCAAAACAAAAGGCAGTGATATGCATATATACGCATATCTCCGCCTTTTGTCAAACTCATGCATCATTTTTCCGGTATCCACACCCGCATCTGGTTCAGACCACGGTTGCCCCATGCGTAGTAGGGGATCAGCGTGATCTGACATGCCTCCGCCGCCGGCGTTTCGTAGCTGTAGAGCGTCTCAGCTCCTGTATCACGATATCCTTCCGCATACAGCTCCTGTATCCCGAACAGCTTATCCGGCAGATATTCGCCGACCGTGACGCTGCCGCCTTTTTTCAGTGAAAGGGAGAGCACATCACCGGCATTGTCCACGCCTTCCGCGCAGTAAATCAACGGCCCTCTCTGAACCGCTGCTTTTCCGGTATTGGCCGACACCTTATTGCAGGTATATACCTTTCTCACCGGCATCTCAAGTTCTACCGTCAGCTCATCACCGGCCTTGAAATCTCTGTACAGGAATGCATAGCCGCTCTCTTCCATCTCATATTTGACAGGTTTTCCGTTCAGACAGATCACCGTGCCTGTGCTCCACGCCGGGATGCGGATCGCCAGCGGTACGGACATCGTCTCCTCCTCCGGCTCAAACCGATAGGTGATCTTATTGCCATAAGGATATGCCGTCTCCAGCCTGATCCTGCCGCCGAAGGTATCCCGCAGATCCAGTGTCCCGTCTATAAAAAGATTGGAAAACAGCCTGTCCGGAAGCACATGCCATGCATATTCCGACAGGGATGCCAGAAGCCTTGCCACATTGGGAGGGCAGCACGCGCAGGCAAACCATTTCGGCCGCACAGGCAATGCATGTTTATGGGTCTGCGCTTCCCCGGAAATACCCGGCAGCGCTTCCAGCGGATTCACATAGAAAAATTTCGTGCCGTCCAGCTGCATACCCGCCAGAACACAGTTGTACAGAGCGCGCTCCATCTCATCCGCATATTTGCGGTCTCTCTCCAGATACAGCATCTTATTGGCAAAAAAGATCAGGCCAATGGCCGCACACGTCTCCGCATAAGCCGTATCGTTGGGCAGGTGATAGTCCTTCGTGAACGCTTCTCCCTCATAGGCGGAGCCGATTGCGCCCGTCACGTACATCCTGCTCTGCGTGATATTATTCCACAGGGTTCTGCACGCCTCCGTCAATGTGGCATCCCCCGTCTCCATGGCCGCATCCGCCATACCGGTATAAAGATAGACCGCCCTCACCGCATGGCCTACCGCCTTCTTCTGCATCCTCACCGGTTCGGAGCACTGGTTATATTCTGTGTCCACCGCATTGCTGCCCCATACCGTCCAGCCGCTTGTGCTCTTTTCCTTCTTATAATAATCGCTGTCAACGCCTCTTACATTGATAAAGTGAAGCGCCAGCTCCTTGTACTTCTCTTCCTTCGTGCAGCGGAACAGACGCATGAGCGCCAGCTCGATCTCCGGATGTCCGGGATACCCCGCCGCTCCCTCTTCGATGAAATGTTTGTAGATATGATCCGCCATGCCGCACATGATCTCCAGAAGCCTTGCCTTGCCGGTACACTCCGCGTAGGCAACTGCCGCCTCGATCATATGTCCCGCACAGTACAGTTCATGCGCCTCGTGAAGATTCGTCCACCGCTTATCCGGCTCCTTGACGGTAAAATAGGTATTCAGATACCCGTCCTCATGCTGTGCGCTGCCGATCAATTCTATGATTTCATCGCAGCGCTTCTCCAGTTCCGGATCCGGATTCTGCGCCAGAGAGTAGGCAGCCCCTTCCAGCCATTTCGCCACATCGCTGTCCTGAAATACCATACCGTAGAATTCACCGTCGCAGCTGCCCGTGCGCAGCTTCTCCGCCGCCATGCGGAAATTCTCGATACAGTGGCTTTTCTCTGCGCCCTCGATGCGGTCGTTCAACGCGTTCTCCTGATAAGGAAGCACCACATCCTTCACCAGCTTCCGGTATCTGCCGAAGAAACCGTCCGTTACATCAAACCTTTTTACCAACTTTAAATCGCCCATTCAATAACCCTCCGTTTTGACTTCCGTTACATCCCCGCCGTCTCGTCCTGCCGACCCGGCGTGACCACTCCTTCATTTCCCTGATTATATGTATTATAGTCTTACTTTTTGGGATATAAAATGGATATTTTTCTGTACTATTTGTATTATATTCCGATTCAGACCTGCTTCTATCTGTCCTGACACCGCTCCAGCAGACAGCGAATCGTCTCGACGTCCTCCTCTAATTCTTCCGCGATTGTTTCAACGCTCCTGCCTTTAGCACGCTTTTTTCGGATCTGTTCAAGCAGTTTATCCTCGCGGCCCTCTTCTTTACCTTCTTCAAACGTATGCCGTAAGTGTTTTTTCTCATCATATTCCGTCAGAAAAATCATATGAAGCACCTCACTTTTCTCTGATTTCAAGATATCTGTAAGAATACCCTGCTCTATACAGTGATCTATCGCTGACTGGATTTCGGCTTAAACCGCTGATTTAATTTTCTTTTTCTCATTCATTTTCCTCCCTATTAAGTCAAGTCTTTTTTCCTTATTTTTCAAGGAATTTTTAGTTACA
>OFFE01000017.1_pt1 | contig 129293 bp, 111 predicted proteins | sample 1521371 | NCBI WGS metagenome assembly OFFE01 (sample SAMEA3504131, study PRJEB24116) | mouse gut metagenome | biome: mouse gut; feature: mouse-associated habitat; material: faeces | place: Denmark | collected 2011 | reverse complement strand
TTTGCTGTTTTGTTGCTGGCATAAAAATACTCCTTTTCGATAAGAATTGTCATATCTTGATTCTTACCAAAAAAGAGGTATTTTTTTCCAAAGACACAAACTATTTTACACTACCTTGTATTACACCGACCAGTGTCCGTTTAATGCCAAGTATGTTCCTGTAATTGAAAATATTGCAAAAGAGAAATCGATAAAATTTAAGTCGGTTCATTTGCAGAACAAAGAGGACGCACAAAATGCCCCGACACCAATTACAACTTATGCGTTATTTTTCGATGGCAGCTATATTACAAATGAACAGATGAATGATAAGAAGTTTTTGAAGTTAGTGGAAACCATTCACCAATGATCGGAGCAGAGTCCCGCTCGCCATCCCTATTTTATTCCCCAAAGAAATAAATGCATATGGGAAGCCGTCATTACGAAGCCCTGTTTTCTACTTATAACAAGATCGTTCAGGAGATCCGGGAAAGGAAGGGAAGCAGAGAAAATGTATGATGTGATTTTGAGGTAAAAATTTCCTTCTTCTGCCCGTTTGCAACCATAGATATAAAATCTTGTCGAATGCTGATAGGCCGGCTAAAAAATAAAAAGAATTATGTTCTTTATAATATGAGGGGAAAAGTTTTGAAATATTTCTTATTTTCTTGTTGACCGTACTGTTACTGTACGGTCTATGATGCTTTTCAGGGGGAACAAAGACGAAAAGCGAGGAGAAAATAATGGAAAATCAAAATGCATATGTAAAACCGGTAACGTTGAAAAATATTTTAAAGTTTGCCGTTCCAACAATAGCCATGACGGTATTTATGTCCTTTTACACGATGGTGGACGGCCTGTTCGTATCGAATTTGATCGGTACGGACGCGCTTTCGGCGATCAACCTGACAGCTCCCGTCATCCAGCTCGTTACCGCCGTATCCACGATGCTTGCCACCGGAGGCAGCGCAGTCATCATGAAAAAAATGGGAGAACAGAAGAGCGGGGAGGCAAAGGAAGATTTTACGTTTCTGATTTTAATCAATGTATTTGTGGGAATGGTTATGTGTATGGCCGGATATCTGGCTATGGACCGCATTTTTGCCGGAATGGGTTTGTCGGCAGAGGTGGAAAAATATTGCGTGGAATATTTAAGCCGTTACTTGGTGTTTACAATACCCATTCTTTTGATGAATAATTTTACGCTTTATATGATCGCCAGCGGGAAAGCGACTCTGTCCCTGATCTGTTCCGTAACGGGCGGTTTGCTGAATATGGCGCTCGACTATCTGTTTATTGCGGTATTCCATATGGGAATCAGCGGAGCGGCGATTGCAACAGGAATGGGGTATTCTGTGACTGCGGTTGTTGGCTTATTTGTTTTTTGCAGGAAAAAAAGTTTGCTGCATTTTCAAAAACCGGTGTTCCGATGGAAAGTCCTCGTCAATGCAGCTGCAAACGGATGTTCCGAAATGGCGACCGCGTTCGTGACAGGAATTATTACGATGATGTTTAACTGGACAATGCTCCGCTATGTCGGGGAGAACGGTGTTGCGGCCGTTACAATTATTATGTATGTGCTGATGTTTGCCAGTTCTTTGTATACAGGATATTCCTATGGAGTGGCTCCCATGGTCAGTTATTATTATGGGGAGGGGAATCATGGGAAATTGAAAAAGCTGGTCGGAACCAGTTTCCGGGTGATTGCGTTTATTTCCATAATGACGGTTGCAGCCTCCTTTGCTCTGACAAGACCGCTGGTATCGGTTTTTGCCCGGCCGGACAATCCGGTATATGATCTGGCTGTGACAGGAAACCGGATATGCACCATAGCGCTGTGCTTTATCGGGTATAACATTTTTGCCAGCGGAATGTTTACCGCATTATCCAACGGGGTAGTTTCGGCCGTCCTTGCGTTTTCCCGTTCTTTTGTGTTTATGCTGGCAGCTATGATCGTGCTTCCGTTGCTTTTCGGCGTGAATGGCATATGGCTGGCTACGCCGGCAGCGGAACTGATGGCTCTTGCATTGTCCGCTTTCATGCTCCGGAAATACAGGAAGAGGTATGAATATTAAAAAGGGTATTGTCAACAGGCATAAGGCAGTGTATAATTGCAGAAGAAATGGTAAGTAATACGAATATTTTATGAGAGAAGAGATTGCTATTGGAGGATACCAGAACCCGAATTATTTTTGCAACGATGAAAGCCGTGCGTCAGTATGGTTTAGAAGGAGTACGGATTCAAAATGTCAGCGATTTGGCAGGGGTTACTCCAGGAGCTTTATACCGCTACTTCGATAGCAAAGACCAGTTGATCGTGGAATGCTTTACCTATGTGGATAAGCAGGCGGCGGCTATTTTTGAACATTTGAAATTGAATCCGCTGACTATGGTTACCGATCCCATGGGAGCGGTGAAAAGCCTGTGGCTGCCATATTTTCGTTTTTGGGTGGCTCATCCCGATGAAACGATCTTTTACCATCGGTTTCGGGACGGCGCGATTTTTCCAAAATACGATAAGAGCCGGGATGTGAGTTATTTCAACAATTTTATTGGAATGGTTCGCATTTTTCAGACGGTATTTCCAAGTCTGAAGCGGATCAATCAGGATCTGCTATGGCTCCATGTACTCACTTCCACCGTAATGTATGCGAAATACGTGGTGGAGGGGACGCTTCCCAACGATCAGGAGACAGAAGATACGATATTTCAACTGCTGACTACTGGCTTAAGCGGTTATCTAAAACCGGAAAAGCCTAAGAAAAGAAAAAGGGAATAGAAAACATGCCGCTGGAAAGCGGTTTGTTTTTAGAATATTAGTAAATGAACGTTTACTCACAGCCAGAAACTTTTGGCAAACCGGATGACTTTGGAACCACCGGCGAACCGGAATTACCGGATAGGCCAGGGAAGCCCGGTGAGCCGGAGATTCCAAATACGCCAGAGACTTCCGATAAACGGAAACTACCGGATAAGCCATAGGAGGCCTGGCGGATCAGAAACCCCAGAGAGTCCAGGAGTTCCGGGTGATTCCGGGACTTCTGGCAAATGCCGGATGGCAGGGCCGGCGATAAGCATATGGCCCGGCATATCCATAGGGTTGAAAAGAGAGGTAGAAGAACAACAGTTACAAGGTAAGTATATAGGAGCAGATATATAATGGAAGAAATAAATAGAATTCAAAAATGTTTTTGCGGTTTCGTAGAAGGAGGATTGAAGGCACATGATATAGATCGGGTTCTCGATCTTTTGACGGAGGACGTAATAGGGATTGGGATGGGTTCACAGGGTATTATCGGATGCAGGGAGGATATGCGCCTTTTCCTGTTGCGTGCGCAGAGGAATATGAGCGGTATGAAGACAAAAATCCGGTATGAAAATATGCAGACCCGGTATTATGGGGATGATTATGCCAATATTTGCGCAACTGTCGTTTTCACAACAATGACTGGGGAACAGTCCCGAAAGAGCCGTATCGGACAGTGCGCCAGCATGAGGAAGATAGAAGAAGAATGGAAAATCAATATGCTGCAGGCAGCGCCTCTTTCCCTGAATGTGCAGGAAATAGAGGCTTATCCATTTTCTTTTGCAGAGGATGAAATCGAAAAATACCGCAGACAGGAAAAGTTTTCTGATTTTATGCGGAAAGATTTGATTGCTACTTATAAGATTGATCTGGAGACAGGAAAGTTTGAAGATTATGTTCCGACTGAACGGCGTTCCATATCGGTCAAAAGCGGCGACGATTATGAAAGTGAAATATTCGGAGTCATAAATAGGATAGTGGATGAGGAAACACGAATAAATTTTATAAAAACTTTTTCTGTTGCAAATTTGATCAAATCTTATCGTTCGGGGCAGACAGAGATAAATTTGGATTATGAATCCGTCAGGCCGGATGGGGAATCGCTTTGGCTTCGGAATAGCGTGCATTTGTTTCAGGATATGGGAGGGCATGTGAAAAGCTATTTGCATTTATTTGATATCGACCGGCAAAAGCGGCGGGAGATAAGGCTAATACAAAAGGCAGAGTTAGATTTGGCAACTTGTATTTATAATAAAGAAACAACCCGTAAAAAAATCGAATCGGCGGTTCAATTATATTCGATCCCAAGTACCGGCGCTTTTTTCATGATAGATCTGGATTTTTTTAAACAAATTAACGATACCTATGGACATGCAAAAGGAGATTATGTGATTCAGCAGATCGCAAATATATTGAAAGAATATTTTCGAAGCGAAGACATTATCGGAAGGCTTGGCGGGGATGAATTTTGTGTATTTTATACGGGAAAAAATAATTATGAAGTGATCGCGCGAAAAGCAGAGCAAATCTGTGAAGCCGCCCGAAATATATACTCGGCCAAGGGGAGAGCCCTGAAAACGTCCATAAGCGTCGGTATTGCAAGAAGGGTCGGCAACGAGAACTTTGATGAACTGTACCGGAAAGCGGATCAGGCGCTGTTTGTAAGAAAGGCGAAGAAGGGCAGAGACGGATTTACGATCTACGCCCATGATTCCAATAGTTAGAAAATATTAAGAAATCAGGAAGATATTCTTTTATATGCATATTGCAACAGGCATGGAATGTTTTACACCATGATCTTGACATCCGTAAAAGTCTATGTAAGGACAGGAATCTCTATCTGTAAGATATAATCTTCTATTTGGTCGATCACTGCTTCATTAAGCCCTTTTTCATAGGAAAAGCCGGACAGGGCCAGCCCCTGTCGGCGGGCATAATCAAGAATGGCCAGGTATTGTTGCGGGAGGCCGTCCCAGCCGCCTTTATAAAAGGCTCTCAGATATCTTCCTGCAGGCTGTATATGAAGCCCGTCTTTATGGGTGAGGGAAGGGATCTCGATGAACAGTTTGGAGTAATCGTCGAAACTGCCGTTTTGCAGACTGGTAACGGAAATCATGGAGCCATAAGAGGCGTCGTGCAGACGGCCAAGCTGGTATTTGGCAGTTTCAGCAGTGATCAGTTCTACTTCTTTTTCAAAAGAAGTGGAGCGACCAATGTCTACTGTTACCAGATAACGTTCTTCCTTTTCGATAACGCTAATTTCCGACAGATCCATGGCCAGCAATGTGACCATATCCTGATGGTGGTTGCACAATGTCTTTTTAACGGCTTGCAAGTGGATCATGCGACGGTCCAGGTCGGCTATTTTTTCTTCCAAAAGGCATTTCATATTTTCAGCGGAACGGTTTTTCATAAATATTTGTATTTCATTGATTGATACATCCAGTTCTCTCAACAGCAGAATTGTTTCAAGAATGGGGCTTTGATGGTAATTATAGCAGCGGTATCCGTTTTGCGGATCAATGGTGGCGGGCTTAAAAAGTCCGATTTCGTCATACCACATCAAGGTTTTTTTATTAATGCCATGCAGCGCCGCGAATTGACCGATAGTAAGCAATTTACTTTTTTCGTTCATTTTCCGCCCTCCTCAAATTATCGTACTGTTATTATATAGTTTATAATATATATGGAATCATGGCAAGCAACTTTCAACTATGGTACGGATTGCAGTTTATAGGGATCGCTTTGTTATTGCATTTCCATTTTCTTTATGATAATTTTAATAAAATTAGTAAATGATGGAATGGATGATAAAATGGCTGCTTTTGCAGACACGGACATATTAGGATCTACGATACGGGAGGAAAAGACGGATATGAGGAAGAAAAGTATTTTTAGACAGATGCTGATTCCGATGATCGCAGTGATAGGTCTGCTCGCAGCAATTATCATAACGATATTTATAGCTGCTTATGAAAAAGACATCTATGCGAGGAATACCTATTTGGAGCAGATTTATATTCAGGGGACAGACGGCATACAGACCGGGCGTTCTCAGGGAGAACTGGCGGATCGTTCTACGAGATGGTGGTTTATACAAATGATGTCGGAAAAAAAGCCGTTTATATCCCAATCCTACTATTCTGTCGCGACGGGAATGCCTTGCGCCTCTGTTTATTTCCCTATGTATCGGGAAGAAGAACTGGTAGGAATCTATGCGGCGGATATGAAGCTGGATTTTTTACAGAACCTGATCGGCGAATACTCCCATGAAGAAGACGGCAGAATATCTTTTGTGATGGATGGGGAAGGAGTCGTGGTGGCGCACCCTCATGCGGTACAGATCGAGGAGCAATATAATTACCGGGATATGACGAGGACTGTTTCCGTAAAAGATGCGGAAGGGAATACGAAAAAGGATAAAGACGGAAACATTATTACGGAACAGATTCCGTTGAAAGCTTCGGAAGAATTTGGACAAAAGATGTAGGCAGGGTTGTGGAAAAGATGGCGGATATGGAGAATAATTTCAAAGAATTGAAGGACAGGAGCGGAATTTTACTCGGCGAGGCAGAACATGCGGTCAGTTCCGGTACGGAAGGAGAGAAAAGCATTCGGGAGCTAAAGGAGCAGAACCGGCATGTGGAACACAACGTGGAGCTTTCATACAAAAGGATAAAAACACTGGAAACTTATTCTGAAAAAATCGCGGATATTGTAGGAGTCATCAGCGATATTTCTTCGGAAACGGAGCTTTTATCCCTGAATGCCAGTATTGAGGCGGCCAGAGCAGGAGATGCGGGAAGAGGCTTTGCTGTTGTGGCGGAATCGATCGGCAAACTTGCTGCGGATTCCACATCTGTCACAAGGAATATTGGGAAAATTATTGTGGAATTGTGTAAGGAGATTGAAACGACGGTTTTTGATATTGAAAAAGTGAAAAATTCTATGGTGGTTCAGATGAAGGCCGCACAGAAGGTAGAGGAAATATTCGAAAGTTATAAAGAATTGGCGGGCCAAACGGGCAGTTCAGCAAATACCATCGATGGATTGATTACGGAAATGTATGAGATCGATCATGCCATTATTGGTGCCGTACAGAGAATAAGGGATGTTTCGGAAAATACGGAAGGGCTGTCTGTGGAAGTGATCGCTTCTCTGGAGGATGAACTTAAGAATATCAGAAGTGAGGTCGGTAGTCTTACAGAAATTTCCGAAGGTCTGGAACAGGAGATGGAGAAGTTTAAAATAAGCGGTTGACAGCAATACGGACGACAATATGCATATATTTTTCAGGGGAAGGTGTGGATAAAGCGGGAGAGGAGCAAGGCATGAAAACACTGAAAGAGATCATTAGAAGGTATATGGCGGTTATTTCATTAATTGTAATGGTGGTGATATTGGCTATTATCGGCAGCATAGAAACATTCAACGAGCAGAAAAGGGCGGTGGATAGTGCTACGCAGATATTCCACCAGATCGGGCAGACTCTGAAAGAAAATGAGGAGGAGATCGAGGAAATCAGGGAAGAATATAGCAGAACCTGTTTAAATAATGTGGAAATGATAGCTTATTTGCTTCAAATTGATCCTTCTGCGGTGAATGATATCGAAGGATTAAAGCAGATTGCGGAATTTATGGAAGTGGATGAAATCCATATTTTTGATCCGAGCGGACGCATTTATGCGGGAACATGCCCGCAATATTATGACTATACTTTTGATTCGGGAGAACAGATGAATTTTTTTAAACCTATGCTGGAGGATAAAAGTCTGGAACTGGTGCAGGAGGTTACGCCCAACACGGCGGAGAGCAAAATGATGCAGTACTCGGCGGTGTGGAGCAAAAATGGTGAATTCATCGTACAAGTGGGCATGGAGCCGGTTCGTTTTACACAGGCTATGGCGAAGAATGAACTATCCTATATATTTTCCCTTCTGCGGATTGATCCGGCGGTGGATTATTATGCGATTGACGGGGAAAGCAGGGAGATTGTGGGATCGACCAATGAGGAAAGCGTGGGAGGAAAATTAGAAGATATCGGGATTTCGTTTCATGAAGTATTAAGAGACAGAAACGGATTCCACAAAAAGGTGAATGGAATTGACTCCTTTTGTGTATTTCAGCGGATCGGCTCGATTTATGTTGGCCGTATTATGCCGAATAGCGTGATGTATCAAAGGATTCCGGGAAATATGTTCTTTTTTACCCTTGGGCTGTTGCTGATCGTATGCATTCTTTCATTTTCTATGATACGGTGCATGGACAGGTACGTGGTCAATGGAATATACGGCACCAATGAGAAGCTGGGCAGGATTGCAAACGGGGATCTGGAGGAAGGTGTTGATATTCGGAACAGCATGGAATTTTTCGAGCTATCCAATTACATCAATAATATGGTGAGAAGCCTTTTAAATAATAATAAGAAAATGTCCTATGTCCTTAGCAAGACCAATATGTATATAGGCGTATATGAGTATCATGAAGAGATGAAAAAGGTTCGCTTTACGGAATATATTCCGAGAATTTTTTCCCTAAGCGGCGAAGAGGCGGAACAACTGGCTTCCGATTATCATAAGTTCCGGGAGTTTATTGAAGAAATACGTAAAAATCCGGTTCCTCAGGAACAGGGGGTCTATAGTCTTGACAAACAGGGCAAACGATACATAAAATTGGAGGAGATGGAAGAAGAAAAAGGAATATTCGGCGTTGCCATTGATGTGACGGAGGAAATTGGCAAGCGCAAAAAAATAGAGGTAGAACGGGATATGGATTTGCTGACAGGGCTGTACAACCGACGGGGGCTGGAGGCCCAGCTGGCAAGGCTGGCTGACGAGCCTGAGAACTTGTGTCATTGTGCAATGGTAGTAGCGGATGCCGATGGATTAAAAGAGGTCAACGATACTTATGGGCATGAAAAGGGCGATGCTTATTTGCAGAAAATTGCAGATATGATCAGCGCTGCCTGTGCCGGTAAAGGAATTGCGGCAAGGCAGGGCGGTGATGAATTCGTGCTGTTTCTCTATGGCTATGAGGAGAAAGGGGAGCTGCTGGAAACAATCAGGATGTTGGATTTCATCCGAAAACACTGCGTTGGAAACTTGGATGAGGGGTTAAGGGTTCCGCTTAGTTTTTCTTTTGGTTACAGCTTGAGCAGCGGGGAACTGGACTATCAGGAAATGTTAAAAGAGGCGGATGCAAATATGTATGAGGATAAGAGGGAAAGAAAAGGGGAAGAAGCGAGATAAACCCAAAAATAAAAAATGCGTGGGAACCGTGGCTGCCGCTGTTTTTCTGGCAACATATGTCCCTCTGATGGCAAAATTTTTTACGGTTGTTATGGAGGAAGATAAGTAAATAACGGAAACGGCAACGCATAAGGAACGGAAAAAATTTTGCCAAACAGTAGATGGATTGCTGCGGTCAGTCGTGGTTTCCCCATCTTTCCGGATAATTCCAGAAGTCATCCTGGCGGCCATGGTAAAATCCTTCCAGAATACGGTCAATCGCCTGGCAGGTGGGAAGGGCGTCCGCTCCTGTGCAGGGGCAATGGCCGTGTTTGAGAAGATCCTCAACAACCGTTTGGATCATTGGTTCTTCCACCGTTTCGGGATCGGGAATCTCCAGAACTTCCGTATTGCCGGATGAGTAATCGCTGATAACGATGTCGCAGTGTCCATGTACGCTGAATTCCATCGTGCCTTTTGTTCCGGTAACGATCATGCGGTCGTCCTTTCGGTCGGAGATACAGTTGAAGCTGGCAGTACCAATGATATCCTGAACGGTCACAAAGGAAAAGGCCGCATGATCCTCCAGAGGACAGTCCGTGCCGCTGTTTATGGCGAATCCGTGCAGTTCCTTCATATCTCCGAATAAATAAATCATAAGATCGATCGTATGCGGGGCAATATCGAAAAATTTTCCGCCTCCTGATAAAGCGGGATGATAAAGCCAGGAATGCTCTGCTTCCCGTTTCGAAAAAATCCGGTTTAAGTAAAAATCGACGGAGCAGACTCTGCCGATGCGTCCCTGGGACAAAAGCTGATGTATTTTTTGAAAACGGGGCAGGGCGCGGCGGTAATGCCCGACATAAACAGGAAGGTTCTTTTGGGCGAAGGCATGTACGATGGCCTTCGCTTCCGCATAATTTCTGGCAAAAGGCTTTTCAATATAGACAGGTTTGCCATAATCACAGCATTTCAATGCCTGTTCATAGTGCAGTCCTGGAGGAGTAGCGATATAAATCGCATCCACATCGGAAGCGAGCAGATCGTCGATACGGCTGAACCAATGAGGGGCCGAAAATTTTTGGGCGGAGCTGCGGGCCTGTTCCGGGTCTCTGCGCATAATGGCATGTACACAACTGTGGGGTACATCGCGAAAAGCGGCTCCGCTTTTTTTCTCAACTACTTTTCCGCATCCGATAAATCCCCATTTTATTTTTTCTGGCATTGACATGTTCTCCTGTTTTTCACATTTATATTTTTCCAATATTTTATCATAAAATATTGAAAAGTGGTAGCTTTTGGAAAGGAAGTACATAGAAACAGGTTTTCTTGCATATTGTGGATTTCATATATTATTGATATACTATACAAAGCGGAAAAACGGAAAAGCAACAGGAGGATAAGAAGATGGCGATAGAAAGGGTAAGGGAGTATTTCAGGCAATACCATATGGAGGACAGGATCAGGGAATTTGAAGTTTCCAGCGCTACGGTAGAATTGGCGGCGGCAGCTCTCGGCTGTGAAGGAAAGAGGATTGCCAAGTCGCTTTCTTTTATGGTGGACGGAAGAGCGATTTTGATCATAGCGGCCGGGGATGCCAAAATAGACAATCCGAAATATAAAGCGCAGTTTGGAACGAAAGCAAAGATGCTGACAAAGGATGAAACGGAAGCGATGGTAGGACATGCGGTCGGGGGAGTGTGTCCTTTTGGAATTGAGGAAGGAGTTGCGGTTTATCTGGATGTTTCGCTAAAAAGATTTGATACTGTTTTTCCGGCCTGCGGGAGCAGCAATAGCGCGATTGAACTGACGATTGGCGAACTGGAGGAGCATTCCGGTTTTACGGAATGGATCGATGTCTGCAAGGGATGGGAAGAGGAAGGCTGCGGTAAAGACTGAATCATGCTGAGGGGGCTGGATATGGATACGTTGACGAAGGAACAAAGAAGCAAATGCATGTCCCATATCCGTTCGAAGGATACGGGGATCGAAGTGCGTTTAAGGAAGGCTTTGTGGAAGAAAGGGTATAGATACCGGAAAAATTATAAGCGGCTGCCGGGAACCCCTGATATTGTCCTTACCAAATACCGGATTGCGATTTTCTGTGACAGCGAATTCTGGCATGGCAGAGACTGGGATGTCTTGAAACCGAGGCTGCTAAAGGGAAAGAACCCGGATTACTGGATAAAAAAAATTGGACGAAACAAGGAACGGGATGCGGAAATCGATAAAAAATTATTATTTATGGATTGGACGGTTATCCGCTTTTGGGGCGAAGAAATTTTAAAAAATACAGACCAATGCATACAGGTGGTGGAAGAAGCTATTTTTGACGGGCGTATGCAGGATACAAGAGGTAGATGAAATGAAGATAGTGTCATTATTCAGTGGTGCCGGAGGACTGGATCTCGGTTTGATACAGGCAGGAAATAAAGTGATTTGGGCGAACGACATTGATAAAGACGCGGTTGCAACTTATAAGGAAAATATTGGGGAACATATTATTTGTGATGATATCGGCAATATTGATGTGGATGATATCCCAAAGTCAGATGTTGTAGTCGGAGGATTCCCGTGCCAGGGCTTTTCGCAGGCGAATATGCTGCGGGTTTTGGATGATGACAGGAATCAGTTGTACAAATTTTTTTATAAAGTAATCAAGAGCAAGCAGCCTTCATTTTTTATAGCGGAGAATGTAAAAGGAATTCTGAGCATTGGAAAAGGTGCGGCGATTGAACAGATCATTGCTGATTTTGAAGAGGCGGGATATACAGTGGCTGTTCATTTGGTCAATATGGCGGATTACGGTGTGCCGCAGACGAGACAGCGCGTCATTATTATCGGGCAAAGGAAGGATCTGGGGGAGGAGATGCTTTTTCAATTTCCCGCTCCGGCTTATGCGAAAGATGGGGATAACCGATGGATATCGATTAAACAGGCGATTGATCATTTTCCGGATCCGGATTTAGAAAATAATGTGCTGAATCATATTTATTCGGCATATAAAGTGGTTTACAGGAATTTTACCGGACACAGGGAGACAAACCCGGACAAGCCCTCCCCTACTATTTTGGCGAGAGGGAATGGGAAAGGAGGAGTCTGCGCCATTCCGCATTATAATGGAAATCGTAGGCTGACAATACGTGAGAGCGCAAGCGTACAGACTTTTCCGGAGGATTTTTATTTTGTTGGAAATATGAATTCGTGCTACAGGCAGATTGGCAATGCGGTGCCTGTCAGGTTTGCAAGGAAGCTTGGAGAAGAACTGATCAGATTAGAAAAGGAAATGGAAGAATGAGAGTAGTATCGCTGTTCAGCGGCGCAGGGGGATTGGATTTGGGATTTAAAATGGCAGGCCATGAAATCGTGTGGGCGGACGACCTGTATGAAGATGCCGTGGAAACATACAGGAATAATATAGGAAACCATATCGTATGCAGGGATATAGCGGAAATTAAAACGGAAGATATTCCGGAATGCGATATTATAATCGGAGGATTTCCCTGCCAGGGGTTTTCGGTGGCAAACATGAACCGACATGTTGGTGATGAAAGAAATGAACTGTATAAGCAGCTGCTCCGGGTGGTGGGAGAGAAGAAGCCAAAGTTTTTTATGGCGGAAAATGTGAAAGGAATTAAAAATCTCGATAAGGGAAAAATTTTTGAGATGATTTTGAAAGATTTTGCCGGTATCGGATATAAAGTAAAGCATGAGGTAATGAATGCTGCGGATTACGGAGTGCCCCAGACGAGACAACGTGTTATTATTATCGGTGTGCGGGAAGATGTGGATTTTGATTATATTTTTCCTGTGCCGACGCATGATAAGGAGGGGAGATATGATAGAAACCGCTGGGTTTCTGTGGGAGAGGCTATGTCAGCAATTCCGAACCCGGATGAACCGAATGATTTGCCCAACCACGTATATTCCAAATATAAACTGCAATTTAACGGTTATCTGGGGCATAGGCCATTAGATCCTGGCAAACCGGCGCCGACAGTTACTGCGCGCGGGGATAATAAAGGCGGTGTGGTTATACTGCCGCATCCCAACGGACAAAGGAGAATGTCCTGCAGGGAAGTAGCTGCAGTACAAAGCTTTCCGCTCGATTATGAATTTGCCGGGAATAATTCATCCGTGTACAGACAGATTGGAAATGCAGTGCCGCCGTTGCTTGGATTTGCAATAGCGGATGTTTTTAACAGCTATAAGGGGGAAATGAAATAATGCTGGAAAAAAATTACATACCGGAGAAGCCGTTTCCGGATTTTAAATGGAAATGGGCATGTCTTCAATGTACAGAGGGATTGAATGACCCGGTTGTTTTGCTGGGAGTTTTATTCAGGATGAGAAAATTGGAGCCGCTTGGATTGAAATACAGTTCCAGGGAATTTGCCGATGAACTGGTCAATTTGTCCAACGATATAAGAGATACCAGCATTGGCGTGGATCTGGCAAGGAGGACTGGGGAGCGCAATCTGATCAGGAATTCGGGGCAGTATTGGAGGGCGCTTGGCCTGATTGAGCCAGGGGAACGGTCCGGGAAAATTAAATTAACGGATTTTGGGCGCAGGGTAGCGGATCACGATATATCCCAGGCAGAGTTTGCGGCGATCACGGTACAGACATTGAAGCTGCCGAATCCGCAGGTGCAGGGGGAAGAGGAATGCAAACGATGGATGGAAGGTGGATTGGCATTATATCCGTTAAAATTATTGCTGGAGATTGAATGCAAATTGCAGGAAATGGGGCAGGGATTTCTTACGATGGAAGAACTGGTAAGAATTATTATACCTCTTTCGGGATGCAAAGCGGAATTGCAGGATTATATTAACTTTATTCTTTGGTTTCGTGCGGGGGATATATCCCTGGCCGGATGGCCGGATTGCTGCCAGGGTGCCAACGATATGAGAATTGCCAGAGAATATTTTTTATTTTTGAAAAATTACGGATATGTGGATTGCGTACCGGGCGGCAGCCGTTTGGAGGAAAAGTACGAAATCAATGAATTGCTGCTGGATGAGATCAGGGAACTGATAAAAACAGCACCGCGGGAGAAATCTTTATCTAAAGCGCTGGATGTGATCCGATCAACCGAGATTACATCGGAAGTGGAAAGAAAAAGGGTGCAGTATTCACGTACATCCCGGCCGAACCAGGCTAATTTCCGAAAAGAGGTTTTGAAGGCATGCGGCAGATGCATAATCACCAATGTTATCATGCCGGAAATTCTGGAAGCCGCGCATATCAAACCATTTAAATATAATGGCGAGGATACTGTGGCAAATGGATTTGCGCTGCGTACGGATATTCATACCTTATTTGACACAGGGCATTTAAGGATATCGGAGGAAGGCGTGATAGATCTGTCCACAAGAGCGCGGATGGATTACGGGGCGGCGATTCCCCCGAGGATTGTCATACCGGATTTTATTAACCGGGAATTTTTAAAATGGCGCTGGGATAATTATAACGGATTATAAAAGGATTGACATAAATCCGATTTCGGACTATAATTTCATTTGTCCGAAATCGGATTATTTTGTTTCCGCGGGCAAAAGGACAGGCGAGTACCTGATGCGGGGTTTTGTCTTGGGAAAAACCAGGAGGAAAAAACAGGAGGAACAGAAAATGAAAGAATCTATCATTGCGCAAATGGCGGAGTACAATCAGCTGATGAAGAATATGGACGGGTTATATCATAATGCGGCGAGGAAGTGCGGATTATCGGACAGCGCGTTTTGGATGCTGTATTCCATAAAAGACAGCAAAGAGCCCTGTACGCAAAAGGAACTTTGTGAGAACTGGTTTTACAGCAAACAGACGGTGAACTCTACGTTAAAACAGTTGGAGGAAAGGGGAGTACTCCGGCTGGAGCTTGCGCCGGGCAACAGAAAAAACAAGAGGATACTTTTGACGGAAGAGGGGGAAAAGCTGGCGGGAGAAAAAATAGTTCCTCTGATGGAAGCGGAATGCAGGGCGTTAGCCGGTTTTCATGCCGAAGAGTGCCGGGCGTTCCTGGATCTTACACGGAAATATATCGACCAGCTTCGTATGGAAATGGATAAAATGTAAAAATAATGGAGATATTGGCCATGAGAATACAGTTATCGGATCATTTTACTTATAAACGCTTGCTTCGCTTTGTCATGCCTTCGGTGATGATGATCATATGTACGTCCGTGTACGGGATCGTAGATGGCTTTTTTGTATCGAATTATGTGGGCAAGACGCCGTTTGCCGCGATTAATCTGATTATGCCGTTGTTAATGGGGCTTGGGACAATCGGTTTTATGATCGGTACCGGCGGAAGCGCTATTGTGTCGAAAACAATGGGAGAGGGGAAAGAGGAATTGGCAAACCAGTATTTTTCCATGCTTGTATGGGTGGCGCTTGGCCTGGGAACGGTTCTGTCCGCGCTGGTTTTTATTTTGATCCGGCCGATTACTCTGGCTTTCGGCGCAGAGGGGGAACTTTTAGAGAATTGTGTTGTTTATGGCAGGATCTTGCTCTGCGTTATGCCGGCATTTATTTTGCAGTTTGTATTTCAGAGTTTTTTCATCACGGCGGAGAAGCCGGGGCTGAACTTGCAGATACAGCTGGCCGCCGGCGTGGCAAACGGCATTCTGGATTATCTGTTTATCGTTGTTTTTTCCTGGGGGCTTGCAGGAGCCGCGCTGGCTACTGCGGCGGGGCAGGTGATCGGAGGCGTAGTGCCGGTTTTCTATTTTATCAGGAAGAATGACAGCAGACTCCGGCTTGCCAGGGCCAGGTTTGAGAAAGGAATTCTGGCGAAAGCATTGGCCAACGGTTCCTCAGAAATGGTAACGAACCTTTCTGTCAGTATTGTCAGCATTTTGTATAATTTTAAGTTGATGATGGCGGCAGGAGAGGACGGGGTGGCGGCCTATGGCATTATTATGTATGTGAATATTATTTTTATGGCGGTATTCCTTGGATATGCCATTGGAAGCGCGCCGGTAGCCGGGTTCCACTATGGCGCTGGAAATCACGATGAGCTGCGGAATATGTTCCGTAAAAGCATTGTGCTGATGGCAGGGGCGGGGATTGTCATGTTTGGAATTGCTGAACTGACCGCCGTGCCTCTTGTGATAATTTTTGCGGGTTACGACGAAGGGCTGATGGAGTTGACAGTCCATGGATTTCGCCTATATGCCCTTTCTTTTATTATGATGGGCGTTAATGTATGGGCATCCGCTTTTTTTACCGCTTTGGGAAATGGAGTGGTTTCGGCAGTGATTTCTTTTTGCAGAACTCTTGTATTCCAGGTTATCGTCATCTTTATTCTTCCCCTGATTTTGGGAATGGATGGGATATGGCTTGGGGTTGGTGCGGCAGAACTGCTGGCGCTTGGGGTGAGCATTGTGTTTTTAGTTGGGGAGAAGAAAAGGTATCGGTATTAGTGTGAGAAGTACTTCGGATTGCTTTAGCGGTTTAAGCTCATGCAGGAGGGTATGTGGCTTTTTTTAAATAGAAATGAAATCGATTTCATCATAATAGACAAAAATGAAATATAAAAATCATATAAAATGTCAATTTACAAATTAATATACGATTCTTTATAATAATATTACAAAATGAAATCGATTACATAAAAGAGAATGGAGTAAAAGATGAAAAGAAAAATTATTTTTCTGGACATTGACGGAACACTGACGGAACCGGGAAGCAACGAGCCGCCGGATTCTGCGGTAAAGGCGGTTCGGAAGGCGAGGGAAGGGGGGCATTATGTATTTTTGTGTACGGGAAGAAATTACGACATGCTGATGCCTTTATTGAAATATGGGTTTGACGGAGTGGTGGCGAGTTCGGGAGGGTATATACGGTGCGGGGAAGAGGTCATCTATGACTGCCCGATGACGGAAGTACAGAAGCAAAGGGCGATGGCGGTCTTGGAAAAGAACGGGGTCTATCGCACGCTGGAATGTCTGGACGGCTCCTATACGGACGAGGGGTTCAAAGATTTTTTAAGAAACCATGGAGGGAACGGCAATAGCGAACTATTGCGGTGGCGGGAGCAGATAGAGAAGAGCCTGAACATCCGCCCTATGAGCGAATATAAGGGAAAACCGGTATACAAAATCGTGGTGATGAGCCGAAGTGAAGAGCAGCTGGAGGAGCCGGAGAGGGTATTGGCCGATGATTTTTTTTTCTGTATCCAGGAAAAGAACCGTCAGGGATTTTTGAACGGGGAAGTGGTCAACAGAGAGTTTGATAAGGGAAAAGGGGTAAGAAGGGTATGCGCCCATCTTGGAATTCCGGTAGAGGATTCCATAGCGGTAGGGGACAGCATGAACGACAGGGAGATGTTGGAGGCGGCCGGACTTGGCATATGCATGGAGAACGGAAGCCGGGAATTGAAGGAACTGGCGGATGAAATATGCCCTTCCGTAAAAGAAGACGGGATATGGAAGGCATTTTCGGCACATCGTTTGATAAGCAGATAACAATAAAGAATGAAAGGACCAGGTTTGTGTCTGCGCGGCATCCACAAACTTGAAAGCCAGACTGGCTTTGCGCAATAAAGCCGCGCAGAAATGGAGTAAAAGATGGCGATGGATTATGGGAAGTGTGCAAAGGAAATTTATGAAATGCTGGGCGGAAGAGATAATCTGGTAAGTGCGGCCCACTGTGCCACCAGACTGCGTCTGGTAACGGTCGATAATGGAAAGATTGATATGAAGAAGCTGGAAAACGTTGACGGTGTAAAAGGTGTGTTTAGCAATAATGGACAGCTCCAGCTGATTATCGGAACAGGAACAGTCAATAAAGTATATGATGAATTTTTAAAAGTCAGAGGCATGACGGCGGCAACCAAAGAAGAGGTAAAAGCAGCCGGTGATGAAGCGGATGATCAAGGCGCTGGGGGATGTATTTGTCCCGATTCTCCCCGCGATTGTGGCGTCCGGACTTATGATGGGACTAGTGGAAGCGCTGGGGAAGGCGATCCCGAGTTTTGCAGGAAGCGATTGGTATGGCATTCTCGACCTGATGGCGAATACGGCTTTTACATTCCTGCCGGTATTGATTGCCGTATCGGCAACCAGAGTATTCGGAGGAAATATTTTCCTTGGCGCGGTTATCGGCATGATTATGATTCATCCCAGCCTGATCAATGCATGGTCGGTAGGATCCATGGATGCGGCGGACATTCCGGTATGGCGGCTGCTTGGCTTCCCGATCCGGCAGGTAGGGTATCAGGGGCATGTCATTCCCGTGGTTATTGCGGTCTGGCTGATGTGCAGGATCGAAAAATGGCTGCATAAACATGTCCCGGAGATGATCGATCTGTTTGTAACGCCTCTCTGTACGGTACTGATTACGGCATTTCTTACCTTGGGCATAATCGGCCCCGTGTTCTCAATGGCGGAGACTTACGTGCTGGATTTTGCGGGCTGGATTATCACGGTAGGACATGGCATTGGCGCTATGATTATGGGGGCTTTATATCCATTAACAGTTGTATGCGGCATCCATCACATGTATAATGTAATTGAAGCGGGAATGCTTTCCGCAGCGGACGGACAGAATATCTGGATGCCGATTGCTTCGGCGGCAAACTTTGCGCAGGGCGCGGCATGTCTGGCGGTTGGATTAAAGGCGCGAAAGCTGAAAACAAAATCCGTGGCAATTCCTTCTTCCTTATCGGCAGCTTTGGGTATTACGGAACCGGCGATTTTTGGTGTGAACCTGAGATTTACCAAGCCGCTTATATGCGGTATGGCGGGCGGCGCTGCGGGCGCATTGACGGCTGAAAGCGGTGAAAAGATTGTATTTGCCCCTGTAAAGGGAAATGTGATTCAGCGGGAAGAGATTCCAGACGGCACATTTGCATCAGGCGTGCTCGGCGACGGCGTTGGGATTGAGCCTGTGGAGTCGGAGGTGGTTGCGCCTTTTGACGGGGAGATTTCTTCTGTGGCAGATACTTTTCATGCAATCGGCATTACCGGGCCGGGCGGGATGGAAGTTCTGATTCATGTAGGAGTGGACACGGTAAATATGAAGGGCGACGGTTTTGAACTCTTTGTTTCGGAAGGGGATAAGGTAAAAGCCGGACAGAAGCTGATAAGCTTTGATATGGAAAAAATCAAAGCGGCCGGGTATAGCACGACGACGGCGGTGCTGTTGACAAACAGCGATGATTATACGGAAGTCCAAGTAATAAAGTACGGAAAGACAGGTAAAATGGAAAAATTGCTTACCGTAGAAGCATAAAAGCGGAAATTTATTGCAAGGAGGAAAATAGGGTGAAAGCGGACGCTGCAAAGAAGACTTACGAAAACCGGTTTCAGAAACATTTCGACGAACTGAGGTGGCTGTACATGGAACTGTATGACAACGGTTCTATGTTTGCCGAACTGTGCGACAAAATGGAAGTTTTTTATCAGGAACGGAATAAGACCCTGAAGGCGCAGGACAAAAAAAGGGAAGCACATCCGGATTGGTATAAACGAAATGATATGCTCGGGATGATGTTTTATATCGATAATTTTGCGGGCAACATGAAAGGCGTGCAGTCAAAACTGGATTACATCGAACAATGTAACGTGAATTACATACACCTGATGCCTTTCCTGGAGACACCGAAGGGGAGGTCCGACGGCGGTTATGCCGTGTCAGATTTCCGAAAGGTGCAAAGGGAACTGGGGACGATGGAAGACCTGGCTGACTTGACGGAAGCCTGCCACAAAAAAGGCGTCAATGTCTGCATGGATTTCGTAATGAACCATACTTCCGAAGACCATGAGTGGGCGAAAAAAGCCCGGCAGGGGGACGGGGAATATATGAGCCGCTATTTCTTTTTTGACAATTCCTATATTCCGTCTCTCTATGAGCAGACGGTACCCCAGGTCTTCCCGACTACCGCTCCAGGGAATTTCACTTGGCTGGCAGAGGAAGGAAAGTTTGTTATGACGACTTTTTATCCTTACCAGTGGGATCTGAATTATAAAAACCCAAGGGTTTTTAACGAAATGATGTATAATTTCCTTTATCTGGCCAACCAGGGTATCGATATCATAAGGATTGATGCCGTACCTTATATATGGAAGGAACTGAATACTTCCTGCCGCAATCTTCCACAGGTTCATACGATCGTGCGCATGATGCGCATGATCGGCGAGATCGTGTGTCCTGGCATCCTTCTGCTGGGCGAAGTGGTGATGGAGCCGGAAAAGGTAGTTCCGTATTTCGGCACGGTGGAAAAACCGGAATGCCATATGCTTTATAACGTAACCACTATGGCCACTACATGGCATACGGTGGCGACGAGGGATGTGCGGCTTTTGAAAAAACAGCTCGATATTGTGAATTCCCTGCCGAAAGATTATGTATTTTTAAATTACCTCCGCTGCCATGACGACATTGGCTGGGGCTTGGATTACGGAACTCTGATGACGGAAGGAATCGGGGAGAGATCCCATAAAAAGTATTTGAACGATTACTTCCAGGGCTATGCCGGGGACAGCAACAGCAGAGGAGAACTGTATAATGCGGATCCGATTACCGGTGACGCCAGATTCTGCGGAACGACTGCTTCCATGTGCGGCGTGGAAAAGGCCGGATTTGAGCAGGACGAAAAAGCGATGGAAAAGGCAGTTCGAATGGACATCACGCTCCATGCCTATATGTTTATGCAGTCAGGGATTCCCGTGCTGTACGGCGGCGATGAGATCGGGCAGGTCAATGATTATACCTATAAAGAAGATCCTGATAAAGCGGCGGATTCCAGGTATATCCACCGCGGAGCGATGAACTGGAAGCAGGTGGAAAATATTTCAAAGCCGGATACGGTGGAGGCGAAGATCTTCCATGGACTGGAACGGCTGGAAAAAATCAGAAAAGAAGAAAAGGTATTTATGTCCACCGCGGATACGTGGACGATCGAGACGTGGGATCCTTCCGTATTATGCATTGGCCGGTACTTAGATGGAGAAAAGATAATTGGTCTGTTCAACTTCAGCGAATTCGATAAAACGGCATGGATCAATGAAACGGACGGCGATTATGTGGATCTGGTTTCGGGAGAAAAACGGAAAGCTGCCGGAGTAGATATACCAGGCTATGGTTTTTATTATTTAAAGAAAGTATAAAATTGTATGGCATTTACAAACCGGGAAGTCAAATTAGAGAGCTAAATTGACTTCCCCATTTGGCTTTGGGCAGAGAAGCCGCCCAAAAATGGGGTAAGAAATGAATATTGCAGAAATTGCGAAACGGGCAGGAGTGTCCAGCGCAGCGGTTTCCCGCTACTTTAACAACGGATATATTTCGGAGGAGAAGAAGGAGCGGATCCGCAGGGTGGTGGAGGAGACGGGCTACCGCCCTTCGGTACAGGCGCAGACATTGCGTACAAAGAAAACAAAACTGGTCGGCGTGATCGTGCCGAAGATAGCATCCGCATCCATCGGAAGAGTGGTGGAAGGAATTCTTTCTATATTAAATGCGAATGGATATCAGATGCTTCTTGCTGTTACGCAGAATGATCCGAAGAAGGAGCTGGAGTATTTGGACACCTTCCGGGATAAACAGGTGGACGGCGTGGTTCTTGTGGCTACTGTTTTGACGGCGGAGCATAAAAAGACATTGAAAAATATGTCCGTTCCGACGGTGGTTGTCGGCCAGCAGCTTTCCGGTTGTTGTTGTGTTTATCATGATGATTACCATGCATCTTATGACCTTTCCAGCATGATGCTGGAAAAAGGAAGAAAAAAGCTGGGCTACATCGGGGCTGTTTTCCAGGACAAAGCGGTGGGGGAACAACGGTACAAAGGATTTCGGGATGCCGTGCGCGATAAAGGCGCGGAGGAATTGGCGGAAAATTATGTGATCGCCGCCTTTACTGTTTCTTCCGGCTATGAAAAGGCGGGAGAACTGCTGGAAAAATGCAAAGACCTGGACGGAATCGTCTGTGCTACCGATACGATGGCGGCCGGCGCAGTAAAATATTTGCGCGAAAGGGGCGTGAAGGTTCCGGAACAGATCATGGTGGCGGGGCAGGGGGACTCCGATCTGGCGAATGTCATGGATCCGCCTCTTCCTACGGTGCATTATTCCTATGAAAAGAGCGGGGAAATGGCGGCGCAGATGCTGATGGAGATCCTGCATCGGGGAGGAACGGATCTGATGGAAATTAAACTGGGTTATTACCTGACAGGGCGATGACGGGATCCATGCGGTTTTGCAGCCTGGCGGATGGAAGCCGCATATTCCGAAGGAGTCATCCGAACAAGTTTTTTGAACTGCCTGGAAAAATAATGAATGGAATTATAGCCCAGATGATCTGCAATCTGGGAAAAATTCATTTCGCCATCCCGGATCAGCCGTTTGGCAGCATTGATTTTCATCAGGGAAAAATAGTCGATGATCCCATAGCCCGTATTGTCGCGGAAAACTTGTTGCAAAAGGGAACGGCCAATCAGGTTGTCCTTGCAGATTTGGGGAATCGATAAATGCTCGTGGATATGCTCCTCCATATAAGAGATAATTTTGTAAAAAAGTTCGTCCTCTCCCCGTTTACGGGCAGATTTTGGAATGGTGGCAAACGTGCTGTCCGCACTGTTGTTGCGGATCAACTGTATTAGAAGCTGCTGCAAATAGATATGAACCAGCTGTTCGGAGCCGAAGGGAACCGAAGTGTCCTGACGGCGGACTAGCTTTGTGCTAAGCGGGTCATCAAAACGGGAGGAGTAGGAAAGACGGGCTTCCTTTATGATATTTCCAAGGAGCGTGCGCTCTGACGGACCTATTTCCAATATTTTATTCCCGAAAAAATCCATGGCTGCGGAAGTGCATTCCAGCCCTATAGAAATGAGGCTGGGAGAAATTTCGCTGTTGATATGGATATGATGCGGTTCGCCCGGAGGATAGAAAACGATCTCGTCTTTGTGCAGCGTATGTACGCCGGAACTGGCGGCAACGTTGATCGTTCCTTTATCTACGTATAAAAACGTCCAGAAATGATAGCATTCTTCTTCCAGTATAAAATCGTTCATAGATTCAAAAGAACGGATGAATACAATATTATCGATGAGCAGTTCTTTTTTTAACGTAATATTTTCGTGAGACATAATTCCCCTCCTAATTATCATACGGATGCGTTCAGAGCGACGGAAGCATGGCATTTGTCGAATAAGATGAACAATAGTACAAAGCTTTTTTTTTTTTACGATTTATAATGGATAATAGTGCAGTTTACCCGGAAAAAAATAACAACAAGATATAATTCAAGTATATACGATGTGCCGGGGAAAAGAAAGCACACTTTTTACGAAAATGCACATTTGAAAAACGGATGGAAATAAGGTGAAAAATGAAGGAGGAAGAGAAATGAAGAAACCGGTTTTAATCATTATGGCTGCAGGGATGGGGAGCCGCTACGGGGGACTGAAACAGATTGACCCTGTGGATGAACAAGGGCATATTATTATGGATTTTTCCTTATATGACGCGGTAAAGGCAGGGTTTGAGAAAGTAATTTTCATATTAAAAAGAGAAAACGAAGCAGATTTTAAGGAAGTGATAGGGGACAGGATTTCCAAGGTCATGCAGGTAGAATATGTATTTCAGGATACGGCTGACCTTCCTGCCGGTTTTCAGATGCCGGAGGGACGGAAGAAGCCGTGGGGAACCGGTCATGCAGTGCTGAGCGCAAGGAAACAGGTGGATGGGCCTTTTGTTGTTATCAATGCGGACGATTATTACGGAAGAAGCGCTTTTTCCCAAATTTATGATTATCTTACCGCTGACAGAAGCGGCGAAGCTGGCAAAGAGGGCAAGTATGATTATACCATGGTAGGGTATGTGCTTGAGAATACGTTGACGGAAAACGGGCATGTGGCAAGGGGCGTCTGTACGGTGGATGCGGACGGGCATTTATCGGGGATTACCGAGAGAACGCGCATTGAAAAACGGGGAGAGGAAACGGCATATACGGAAGACGAGGGAAAGACATGGCATACGATTCCGGAGGGGAGCATTGTTTCCATGAATTTGTGGGGATTTACGGAAGGATTTATGAAGGAGCTGGAAGCGGGATTTGCTCCGTTTCTGGAAAAAGGGCTGCGGGAAAATCCGTTGAAATGTGAATATTTCCTTCCGAGCGTGGTAAACGGTCTGGTGGAAGAAGGAAAAGCGACGGTAAGCGTGCTGAAATCTTATGACAGATGGTATGGGGTGACTTATAAAGAGGATAAACAGACGGTGGTGAACGCTATTAAAAAGATGAAGGATGAGGGATTATATCCGGAGAAATTGTGGGAAGGGTGAGAAAAACATTAAGGAACACTAAGGCTGCGAAGGACGCAGCCTTAGAGTTTCTAAATGTTTGAAAGAATGCCCAAAATGAGGGCATTCTTCTTGTGGATGGTTTGTACTGCCGGGGGGCGGCGTGGGTTAGTGTAAGAGAAGACAGGAGGAAAAACCAGCATGAAGAAGAACGAGATAAATGAAATGGCAAAGGAATTAGCAGCAGATCATCCGGCGGTGAAAAAACTGAGGGATGTGCCGATGAAGAAAAAATTGTCCGCTTTATCAAAAATCTTTATTGTTGGAATGATACTGATTGCCGTTTTTGCTGCTGTGGGCCTATGGATGGTGAAAGCACAGGCCGGAAGCATTACGGGAAATTGGATGCCTTCCGCTATTTTAGCGGAAGATTTGAAAGGACTGACTGCGGATTTCAGGATTCTCCAGTATGGACATATCGTTTCAGGATCGGAGGAAACGAGGAAGAATTACGAAAAAGAAATGGAACAACTTCTGGCGGAGATCGACGAACGGACAGCGCTGTATGAAAGTTATATGAAAAAAGCGGAGGATCGGAAACTGCTGGAAGAGGCAAAAAAGGAATGGGCGACCTATTTGGAAGTAAGCGAACAGATCATGGAACTGAGCCAGGCGGGGGAATCTGCCCGGGCAGGGGAATTGATGGCGGGCCAGGCGGAAGAATATTATAAAAGCTTTAACGAAGCCATGGCAGCCATGGTGGAATACAATTCGGCCGGGGGCAGTGCTGCTGCCAGAAAGGTAGAGAGTACTTATTGGTTTTCCATGGTTATCATGCTGCTTTGCGCTATAGGGGCAATTATGGTGGGCAGTACAGTTTCGGTGGCAGTGAGGACAATCGTTATAACGCCATTGAGAGAGATTGCAAAAGCCATGAAAGGGATTCAGGAAGGAAATCTGGATACCCGATTGGAATACGAGGCAGAAGACGAGTTTGGAAGATTATCGGATTATATCAGGGAATTTATGGGCAATCTGGTGGCGATTATCCGCGATGAAAGCGCGATATTGGAAAAAATGGCAGGTGGAAACTTTGACGTTACTTCTTATCAGAAAGATAAATACAGAGGGGATTTTAAGTCGATTCTGGATTCCATGAGAGAAATTAAGCACGAATTGGGTTCCACGATTTCCAATATTTCCAAAACATCCCAGCAAGTAAGCGCTGCGTCGGAACAGATGGCGGTGTCGGCGCAGTCATTGGCGGAAGGTTCGGCGGAACAGGCAGAAAGCGTACAGCAGATTGCGGCGATGGTCAGCGATATGGGGGAGAAGGCATCGAACGGTGCAAAACATGCTGAAGAAGCCAGCAATTATGCCGGTGAAGTAAAAGCACAGGCGGAGATCGGAAATGCGCAGATGGATCGGATGATGAGTGAGATGGACATTATTTCCCAGACATCAAAAGAAATCGAATCCATCATCGGGACGATCGAAGAGATCGCGGAACAGACGAATCTTCTTGCGTTAAATGCTTCCATCGAGGCGGCAAGGGCAGGAGAAGCGGGGAAAGGTTTTGCCGTAGTTGCCAGTGAGATCGGAAAACTGGCGGGTCAGTCGGCGGAAGCGGCAACCAATACGCGGGAATTGATTCAGAAATCCATTGGCGAAGTGGAAAGCGGGAATGGTATCGCCAGAACGACGGCAGAAGCTTTTTACGCCGTAAACGATGGAATAAAGAAAGTGGTGGAACTCAACGGAATTGTAAGAGAGGAATGCGAAAACCAGGCACAGGCGGTCAACGAAATCAATGAAGGGATAGAAGTGATTTCCGGCGTCGTGGAAAGCAACTCTGCGGCGGCTCAGGAAAGCTCAGCCACCAGCCAGGAGCTTGCGGCGCATGCACAGACTTTACAGGCCATGCTGACACAGTTTACGTTTTCGGATCGTACATAAAAAAGGACATTCTGAGTAAAAAACAGGAATGAAGCACGGAAATCAATTTTTATAAGCACCCTGAGGGATGGGGTAAAACGAGGTCAGGATTGCCGGAAAGGGGACTGGCGGGGGACGGTTTTCTGCTGGAGCTTCCAATCAGATTTCACTAATGAAATGGATTATGGTATCTAACCGGACGAGCCGGAAGCGACGGCATCCATGCCTATGCTTCCTAAAATTGCCCTCCGTGGCAATTTTCTCTGGTTATTGACCATTTCATAAGTGAAATGGCTGATTGTACGCAACAGCAGAAAACCATCCCCAGCCAGTCCCCTTTCCGGTAACTCCGGCACTGTTTTGCTTCGTCCGTCAGGGCGCTTATAAAAATTGATTTCCGTGAGAATAGGAGAACAGGCGTTGACAAGGGTAGGGATATTTGTTGATGCCTGTTTTTGTGTGTGAAAAAAGATATAGTGGGGAAGTTTTCGGTGGAAAAAGAAAAAAATCGTGTTGACATCTGTGGGGAGAGTGATATAATGAACATATGAGCAGATGTTCATATATAAATAGTGAGAAGGGGTGGGAAGATATTTACAGGGAGGATGGTTATGAAGCGTAAGGAAGAGCAGATAGAGAAATGCGAATACATTCATGTGCATGAGGATGCGGTAAAAAAAGTGAATGAACAGATGCCGGAGGAAGATAAGCTCTATGATCTGGCGGATTTTTTTAAGGTATTTGCGGATTCTACAAGGATTAAAATGTTGTATGTGCTGATGTGCGGTGAGATGTGCGTTTGTGATCTGGCACAGACGTTGAACATGACGCAGTCGGCAATTTCCCATCAGCTTCGGACGTTGAAACAAATGGATCTGGTGCGTAACAGGCGGGAGGGGAAGACTGTGTTCTATTCCCTTGCGGATGGTCATATTAAGACGATTTTAAGACAGGGACTGGATCACATTGAAGAAGATGAGTAAAAAGAAAAATGAAAATGAAGGAGGAAAAGAAAATGAAGAAAACTTATATCCTGGAGGACTTGGATTGCGCGCATTGCGCAGGGGAGATTGAAGCGGCGGTAGGAAAACTGGAAGGCGTGACGAAAAGCACGGTGACATTTCTGACGCAGAAGCTGACGATAGAAGTGGACGACGCGAAGGCGGATAAAATTACAAAGGAAATTAAGAAGGTCGTAAAAAAATATGAGCCGGATGTGGAAGTGGTGGAAAAATGAGTAAGAAGTTAAAAAGAAGAATCAAACGGGTGGGCGCAGGAGCCGCGGTATATTTGGCGGCAGTATTATCTTCCCGCTTTGCGCCTTATTGGGAATTCGGTTCCTGGAACATAAGCGCGTCTCTGGGCGTATTTCTGGCAGCCTATGTCATTATAGGCGGAGATGTGGTGAAGAAAGCGGTAAAAAATATCGGGCAAGGGCAGATTTTTGATGAAAATTTTCTTATGACGATTGCTACCGCAGGGGCTTTTTTTGTAGGAGAATATGCGGAAGCCGTAGCGGTGATGCTTTTTTACCAGGTGGGGGAATGTTTCCAGTCTTATGCGGTGAACAGATCCAGGAAGTCCATCGCCGACTTGATGGATATCCGGCCGGATTATGCCAATGTGATCAGAGACGGCACCGCAGTGGAGGTAGGGCCGGAAGAAGTGGAGATCGGTGAGACGATACTGGTCAAACCCGGAGAAAGAATACCGCTGGACGGAAAAGTGGTCAAGGGAACCTCTTCCCTGGATACCATGGCTCTTACCGGGGAAAGTCTGCCAAGGGATGTGGCGGAAGGCGAAGATGTCATCAGCGGCTGTGTAAATCTTTCCGGCGTACTGGAGGTTCAGGTATCGAAGGGATTCGGAGAATCTACAGTGGCGAAAATACTGGATTTGGTGGAAAACGCAGGAAGCAAAAAATCGGAAGCGGAGCATTTTATTACCAAGTTTGCCAGATATTATACCCCGGTGGTGGTAGGGCTTGCTGCGCTTCTGGCATTGGTTCCTCCTTTGGTCACGGGAGGCGGCTGGGCGGACTGGATATACCGGGCGTTGAGTTTTCTTGTTATTTCCTGTCCATGTGCGCTGGTGATCAGCATCCCGTTAAGCTTTTTCGGCGGCCTGGGAGGAGCCAGCAGAGCGGGTATTTTAATCAAAGGCAGCAATTACCTGGAAGCTCTTGCGGATGCGGAAATGATCGTTATGGATAAGACAGGGACTCTCACTAAGGGAGTGTTCGGCGTGAGGAAGATCGTTCCGGCGGAGGGAAGCACGGAAGAGGAAGTATTGGAAACGGCGGCATATGCGGAAAGCTTTTCCAACCATCCCATTTCCAAGTCCCTTGTGAGGGCATATGGAAAAGAGATTGACGATTCCCGGATAAAAGATGTGGAAGAGACGGCAGGGCACGGCATTTGCGCCGTTTTGGACGGACAGCGCGTTCTGGCGGGGAACGACAAATTGATGAAAAGCAGGAATGTGGAAGGAAAGTCGCCGGAAGAAGCGGGTACTATCGTCCACGTGGCAAAAGAACAGAAATATCTGGGCTACATTGTGATCGCGGACGAGATCAAAGAGGATGCGAAAACGGCGGTGGACGGTTTCAAGGCTGCCGGCATGAAAAATATAGTGATGCTGACCGGAGACCGGAAAAAAACGGCGGACAGCATAGCCGGGGAACTGGGCATTACGGAAGTGTATGCGGAACTTCTCCCCGGAGATAAAGTGGAGCAGGTGGAAAAACTGCTGGCATCGAAATCGGAAAAAGGAAAATTAGTTTTCGTGGGTGACGGTATAAATGATGCTCCCGTACTGGCGAGGGCCGATATCGGCGTGGCGATGGGGGGACTCGGTTCCGACGCGGCGATAGAAGCGGCAGACGTGGTAATTATGACGGACGAACCGTCTAAGATCGCGAAGGCGATGCAGATTTCCCAAAAGACCCTTGGAATCGTAAAGCAGAATATCGTTTTTGCCATAGGAGTGAAAGTGCTGGTATTGTTGTTGGCGGCTTTAGGAGCTGCGTCCATGTGGGCGGCCGTATTTGCTGACGTAGGGGTGGCGGTGATTGCGATTTTGAATGCTATGCGGGCCATGAAGTGAGAATGAAGGGAGTTGTGAGGAGGGTGGATGGCACGGCATGACTGAGACTGGGCAGGGAAGGCGGGCAAGAGGAGCGGCGGGGGCGGGCGTTTTTTGCTGGGGCTTCCAATCAGATTTCATTAATGAAATGGGCGGTTGTTGTGGAAACGGGCCGGGGCGGAAACAAAAGGCATCCATGCCTTATGTTTCCTGAAATTGCCCTCCTTGGCAATTTCCCCCTGGGATTTTGAACCATTTCATAAATGAAATTCCTGATTGCACGCAACAGCAAAAAACGCCCGCCCCCACTGCTCCTCTTGTCCGCCTTCCCTGCCCAGTCTCAGTCATGCCGCGCCATCCGCCAGCTTATGCAATGTTGTGAAAAGTGGTTTCTATCTCCGGACTTTCATATTTTTTTTGCTTGACATATACCCCATAGGGGTATATATTAAAAAAGGAATGGTGAGACAGGAGGTTTGAATATTGGAGTTGGAATTAGAAATGATATATTGTGGGGGAGGAACGGATGGAAAAAGGCGATGGGTATAAAATGAAGGAACGGCAGGAGAAAGAGTATAAGGACTTGATTCACCGTTTGAATCGTATTGAGGGGCAGATACGGGGGATCAGGGGGATGGTGGAGGAAGGCAGGTATTGTACGGATATTCTTGTTCAGGTGGCGGCGGCGAATGCGGCGCTGAATAGTTTTAATAAGGTATTGCTTGCAAATCATATCAGGGGTTGTGTGGTGGCGGATATTAAGGAAGGCAGGGACGAAACAATCGATGAGCTGGTGGAGACTTTGCAAAAGCTGATGAAATAAACGGAAGCGGGAAGAAAGGAGGCGTGTATGGAACAATATACGGTGACGGGAATGAGCTGCGCTGCTTGCAGCGCTCATGTGGAAAAGGCGGTGGCAAAGGTGCCGGGCGTGACATCCTGTTCGGTCAGTCTGTTGACGAATTCTATGAATGTGGAAGGTTCGGCGACGGAACAGGAGATTATAGAGGCGGTGGAAAAAGCCGGTTACGGGGCGGATAAAAAAAGGACGAAAAAAGAGGCGCAAAGGGATGCTGGGGAAGATGTGCTGAAGAAAAAGGCGGAGGATGAGGAAAGGGCCATGCGGTGGCGGCTGGGGATTTCGGCAGGCTTTCTGATTCCGTTGATGTATATTTCCATGCATCATATGTTTTACGAATGGTTCGGACTGCCCGTTCCCGGTTTTATCAGGGCTGCTTTTCATGGAAATGAAAACGCGGTGGCGTTTGCGTTTTCCCAGTTTTTGCTGCTTCTGCCCATATTGTATGTGAATCAGAAATATTTTAAAGTTGGCTTTAAGACTTTATTCAGGGGAAGCCCGAATATGGACAGTCTGATTGCGATCGGGGCATCGGCGGCTGTTGTTTATGGGTGCTTTGCTATTTTCCGGATCGGTTACGGGCTGGGTCATGGGAATACTGCTCTGGTGGAACAGTATGCGATGGATATTTATTTTGAGTCCGCAGGAACGATTTTGACGTTGATTACGGTAGGAAAATATCTGGAGACGAAATCAAAGGGAAAAACAAGCGCGGCGATCACGAAACTGATGGATCTGTCGCCGAAAACGGCAATCGTACTCAGGGAGGACGGTTCCGAGGAGCAGATTCCTACGGAAGATGTGGAAAAGGGAGATGTTTTCCTCGTGAAGCCGGGAAGCCTTGTGCCGGTGGACGGAGTGGTGCTGGAAGGGAATTCCAGCGTGGATGAATCGGCTATTACGGGAGAAAGCATACCGGTGGAAAAGAAGGCGGGCGACCAGGTGGTATCCGCTACGGTGAATAAGGCGGGGGCGCTGAAGTGCCGTGCGGAAAAAGTAGGAGAGGATACGACGCTCTCCCAGATCATCCGGTTGGTGGAGGAAGCGGGCGCATCGAAGGCGCCGATTGCCAGGCTGGCGGATAAGATCGCGGGCGTATTCGTGCCGGTGGTGATCGGAATCGCTTTTCTGGCGGCAGCGATATGGCTCGTAAGCGGCTCAGGGTTTGAGTTTGCCATGTCGGTAGGAATTGCGGTGCTGGTGATCTCCTGTCCTTGCGCTCTCGGCCTGGCGACCCCGGTGGCGATCATGGTAGGAACGGGCGTAGGTGCGAAATACGGCGTGCTGATCAAATCAGGAGAAGCCTTGCAGGAAGCCAGAGGCGTAGATACGGTAGTGCTGGATAAGACCGGAACGGTTACGGAAGGGAAACCCCGTGTGACCGATGTGATCGTTTATGGTGAGGAGTGGAAGGAAGAAGAAGCAGTGGTTCTGGCGGCGGCGTTGGAGAAACCAAGCGAACACCCTCTGGCCGATGCGGTGGTAGGGTATGCCGGGGAACTCGGGCTCAAACTGCCTGAGGTCAGGGAATTTCAGGCGATATTCGGGAAAGGGATACAGGGAAGGATCGGAGATGTCCTGTATTATGCCGGAAACAGGAAATTTTTGGAAGAAAAGGCGGCGCGTTTTACGGAAGAACAGGTACGCACGATGGAACGTCTGGCGGAGGAAGGAAAAACTCCTCTTCTGTTCGGCCGGTCGGAAGCCGGTAAGGCGGGGGAAAAGGAAGAGGTTCGCTTCATGGCAGTTATAGCGGTGGCGGATACGATAAAAGACTCGTCGGCTGAGGCGATCCGGCAGTTGCAGCAAATGCATATCCAAACGATTATGCTGACAGGGGATAACCGGAAAACAGCGGAAGCTGTCAGGAAAAAGCTGGGAATTGCGGAAGTGATTGCGGAGGTGCTGCCGGGAGAAAAAGAAGAAAAGATCCGGATGCTGAAGGAAGAGGGGAAAAAGGTGGCTATGATCGGCGACGGCATCAACGACGCCCCGGCGCTGGCAAGTGCGGATGTAGGGATTGCCATCGGGGCCGGAACGGATGTGGCCATGGAAAGCGCGGATATCATACTGATGAAAAGCGATCTGCGGGATGCGGTTACGGCGATCCGGTTGAGCAAGGCAGTGATCAGAAATATTAAGGAAAATCTGTTTTGGGCATTTTTCTATAACAGTATAGGTATACCTTTGGCAGCAGGAGCTTTATATCCGTTTTTCGGCATAAAGCTGAACCCCATGTTCGGCGCTGCGGCGATGAGTTTAAGCAGCGTATGCGTGGTGGCGAATGCCCTTCGTCTGCGGAGGTTTAAGGAAGCCGCGAAAGAGAGAGGGAAAGAAGCGGAGCGGAAAGAGGAACCAGATAACAATCATATCATAAAGGAGGAAAAAAAGATGACAAAAACAATGATCGTGGAAGGGATGTCCTGCGGACATTGCACGGGAAGGGTGCAGAAAGCTTTGGAAGCGGTGGAAGGCGTTGCCTCCGTGGAGATGAGCCTGGAAGAAAAGAGCGCGCGGATCGTTCTGAACCAGGAGGTGCCGGAAGAGGAACTCAAAAATGCGGTAACAGAGGCCGGTTATGAAGTTGCGGAAATAAAAGGATAAAAAAATAAAGGAATCAAGGAAGAATAGGACGGAATGCGAACGCGCATCAACCGTCCTGTTCTTCCAGCATACGGTTATTATCGTCGGCATAGGGCCCATACATTAGAAATAATGGAATCATAGGTGATCACTTTGCCGGAACTGCGGGCCATCAGTTCGGAAGAAGCGAAAGGCCTGGTAATATAATCGTCTGCGCCGCAGTCAAGAGCGAGTACTTTTTCCTGCTCCTGGGTGCGGGCGGAAATGATCGTTTTCCAAATAAGATGCGCCGGAGCCGATGATACTTGTCAGGGGGTCGCAGATCGTGGGAGATGGCGCGGAGAAGATCAGCGCGCATTTTTTCTTTTTCCGCTTCCGCCAGAAGCCGTTCCCGTTCGGCTGGTATCTCCATTTGTTGTTTCATATGGGTGGCGGCAGCGCTGGTGATAAAGAAAATGGCGAGCATGCCGATAAAAGTAACAGGATAATCTGCCAGTGTGAAGTTTAACGCCCAGTAGGGATAGGTAAACAGGAAGTTGACGCAGACAACGCCGATCATCGATGCGAATATGCTCCAGAAATACCCGTCCGTAATGCAGGCGATCAAAAGTGCAGATGGTTTATTTTGGCATTTTTGTAAGGCTGGCGCAATATAATTGTTATGCCTTAATTTGTGTCTCAATTTGTGTCTCAATATTACAAAAATCTTTGACATTTATGTTGAAAAATGTTAGGCTTATTATGATTGGTGCGCAGTGCCGGAAAATATATTGAAAAGAGGGAGAAATATGAACAGGCAGCAAATATTGATTGTTGATGATGAAGAAGTTAACAGAGTGATACTTGGAGAGATTTTCCGCGATGATTATGACATTATAGAAGCTCCGAACGGACAGGAAGCGATCGAGCGGCTGAAAGAAAACGACAATATCGTACTGATCTGTCTTGATGTCGTTATGCCTATACTGGATGGGTTTGGCGTTTTAGAGTATATGAAGGAGAACGACCTGTTGAATAAAATCCCCGTTATACTGATTACAGGGGAATCCGTTGCGTCCAGCGAGGGAAGGGCTTACAATTATGGAGTTGCCGATGTAATGCATAAACCTTTCTATCCTCATATCGTTATGAGAAGAAGCAGCAATATTATTGAACTGTACCAGAATAAGATCAATATGGAACAGAAGCTGAAAGAGCAGGAAGAAAAGATTCTTGCCCAGGAAAGCAAGAGCAGGAAAAACAACGAGTTCATGATCGACGCTTTGAGCGCAGTAGTGGAATTCAGAAGCCTGGAGACAGGAGATCATATTAAACGCATCAAATATTTTACAAGAATATTATTAAAATATATGGCAAAATATTTCCCGAAATACGGATTGACGCCGGAAAAGATCGACCAGATCGCCAGAGCGGCAGCTTTGCATGATATCGGAAAGATCGGCATTTCGGATGCCATCCTGTTAAAACCGGGACGCTTGACGGAAGAAGAGTTCGAGACGATGAAGGAGCATACTACGATCGGTTGTGAGATTCTCAAGAATTTCCGTCAGAATGAAGAGGAGGACGATGAATTCTTCCAGTATTGCTATGATATCTGCCGTCATCACCATGAAAGATGGGATGGCAAGGGATATCCGGATCAGCTGGTGGGGGATGAGATTCCTTTGTGCGCACAAGTAGTGGCTATTGCGGACGTATATGATGCGCTTGTAAGCAACAGAGTATACAAAGGCGCTTATGCAAATAATGTGGCTTATGACATGATCATGAACGGAGAATGCGGCCAGTTCGCACCGGATGTATTGGAATGCTTTGAACTGGCAAAGGAAGATTTCTTTAATATCGTAGAAGTAATCAAGATGTTTACATTCGTATAAAACAGATGGAGAAGATCCGGGGGATGGAATAATGGAAAAAAAGGAGTTTCTTTCATCCCTTGTAGAACATGCGCTGGAGATGGTTCTCGTGTTTGACGAAAAGGGAATTCTGATCTACGCGAATGCCGAGGCAAGGGAAAAGCTGGGATATGGAGAAATAACGGATCATATACATATCAGTGATATTTTCCCGATGATTTTTGCGAGGACGGAAGAGGGTTTTTCCACAGAATATAATTTGGGGCCGGATGCGGAGAATATGTCGGCGTACCGGAAAAACCAGACTTGCTTCCCAGTGGAGGCTAGGATTGTGCGAAGCGGTGACGGGCTGTTCTGTATGGCCAACGACATATTGGAAAAAGAGTTTTTAAGCAAAGAAGTTGCCAAGGTAAGATATGAGGCCGAGGAGGCCATGAAAGTGAAATCGGAGTTTGTGGCCAATGTCACCCATGAATTGCGGACTCCGGTGAATGGTATTTTGGGCAATGTGAGAGAACTGCTGGAAGTGGAAACGGATTCCGGCAAGTTAAAAAATCTGCATTTGATGGAACGCTGTTGTGAGAACATGGGAATGATCATAAACAATATTCTGGATTTCTCCAAGCTGGAGGCCGGTAAGTTTACATTGGATCCACAGCGTTTCCATTTTAAGAATATGCTGGATTATGTAAAGGACAGTCATATCAGAAGAATTACGGAAAAAGGGCTGGATTTTGTGGTATCCATGTCCGAAGATATTCCTGAATACGTGATAGGGGATGAACTCCGCATTGTCCAGATATTAAATAACCTGATTAACAATGCAATGAAGTTCACGGCGATAGGGCGGATCAGTGTGGAAGTCGTAAAGACGGCCCAGGTCAATGATAAGATAGAACTGTATTTTTTTGTGATGGATACCGGCATCGGTATTGATAAGAAGGATGAGGATAAGTTATTCCGTAGTTTTTCCCAAGTGGATGCTTCCATTTCCAGGCAGTATGGAGGAACCGGACTGGGGTTGAATATATGCAAGGAACTTGTGGAGCTGATGGGAGGAACAATCCAGGTGGAGAGTGAAAAAGGGAAAGGCTCTAATTTTTCATTTTCTATTTGGGTAACGGTTCCGGAGGGAGAAGAGATGCCGGCATTATCCGGTTTTCCCCAGGGAGCATCCTCCGGCTTTGACCGGCGAAAGCCGGTAAGGGATAGGGAGGAAGACGATATACGCCAGTACGGCAGCGAGTCGAACAGGGATAACTTGAAGCGGACGTTGTCGAAACTGATTCTCTGTTTGGAGATGGAGAATTGGGAAAAGGCGGAAATGTTTGCCGACACGGTAAAACAACTGACCGGCGAAGCGCCGAAGGAGGTAAAAAGTACGGCGCTCCGTTTAAAGATGGCTGTCCAAAAGGAAAATTATGAAAAAGCATCGGCAGCCTATGATACGCTGAATGCGTTGATAAATGAAGAAGAAAGCGGACCGGGGGAAGGACAGGAATGAGCGCTATTCGGATTTTAATCGTAGATGATATGGAAACTAACCGGGTGATCCTGGAGCAGATTATTGCAGATATGGGTTATAAGCCTGTTTTGGCAGAAAGCGGTGAACAGGCGTTGGAGTTTTTATATGAATACAGGCCGCACCTTATTTTGTCGGATATTTCCATGCCCGGAATGGACGGCTATGAGCTTTGCCGGATAGTAAAAAACAATGCGGAAACGAGAGATATCCCTGTTATTTTTATATCCGCGTATACGGATGCGCAGGATATTGTGCGCGGCTTTTCCCTTGGGGGAGATGATTATATTACCAAACCATTTATTCCGGCAGTTGTACAGGCGAGAGTCGGCGTACATCTGCGTTTATATGAAAGCAACAGAGAACTAAAAGAGACTAACAGACGTTTACAGATTTCTGTCAGCACACAGCTGGATCAAATTGAAAAGGGGAAAAAGAACGTATTATATGCCCTGGCAAATGCAGCGGCAGAAAATGCTTATTTTGATAAAGGCCATACGGAAAGAATGCGTAAAAATTGCAGGACGCTGGCACAGGGACTACAGCTTTCCCCTATGTTCGAAGATAGAATTTCCGATAATTTTATAGATACAATAGAAATCGCCGCTCCCTTGTGCGATATTGGCAATATTGCCCTCCCGAGGGAACTTTTGCAGAAAAGTTCCAAATTGACGGAGGAAGAAACGGAGATTGCAAGGCAGCATACGACGATCGGTGCGAAATTGCTTAGTGACATCCGAACGGGCAGCGATTATAATGACTTTATAGAGCTGGCTATTGATATTGCCCATTTTCATCATGAAAACTGGGATGGAAGCGGCTATCCGGAGGGCCGGAAAGGGGAGGAGATTCCGCTCCCGGCCAGGATAGCATCATTAGTCAGTGTTTATTGTGCTTTGACGGAAAACCGGTCTTACCGCTCGTCGCTCGGCATGGATGAGGCTCTTTCCATTATGGAAAAAGATGCGGGCAGCAAGTTTGATCCGGATATGTTCCATATATATTGCAAGATCTACCGCCAATTATGCTGAACATCATAAATAATGGTGTTATTGACGGATGGTATCCGTGTTACTTTATTCATGTTATAATTTATATTATAATGATAATGGCTGCCGGGGAAAGGAAAAAAAAGGCCGGCGCTCTGGGGAGGTTGAGGCATTTGATTACAGATGAGGAGTTTTTTAGGATTGCAAATTATTTAAAAAAGCGTTACGGTATTGATATGGGCCAGAAAAAGGTTATAATGAATGGTAGGCTCGAAAACTATATGAGACGTGGGGGCTGGCAGAGCTTTAACGACTATATGGATGCCTTGCAGAAGGATCCGTCGGGAAAGCTGGAAAAAGAACTGATCGATCATTTGACTACGAATCATACCTTTTTTATGCGGGAATTCGAACATTTTGAATATTTTAAAAGTACGGTGCTTCCTTATCTTAAAAATAAGGAAATGGCACGCAAGGATCTTCGTATCTGGTGCGGGGCGTCTTCCACAGGAGAAGAGCCTTATATGATCGCAATGGTTCTTAAAGAATTTTTTGGACCCGATCATAAAAATTGGGATACGAAAGTGCTGGCCACAGATATTTCCACCAAAGTATTGCAAAAAGCGATTGCGGGCGTTTACAGAAGTGAAAGCATCGATTCGCTGCCGGACAAATGGAAACGCCAGTTTTTAAAGAAACTCCCTGGCCAGGATCAATATGTGGTGACGGATGAACTGAAAAAGGAAGTGCTTTTCCGCCAGTTCAATTTGATGAATCCGTTTCCTTTTAAGAAGAAGATGCATGTAGTATTTCTGCGCAATGTAATGATATATTTCGACGGCCCGACCAAACAGGAGCTGGTTCGAAAAGTATATGACTGTCTGGAGCCAGGCGGATATTTGTTTATCGGTACGACGGAAACGCTGGACAGGGGCAGCAGTGATTTTCAGATCATCCGTCCTTCAATCTTTAGAAAATAAGAGGGTAATAATTGTATGCGTCCAATTAGAGTTTTAGTAGTGGAAGATTCCTTGGTTTTCCGGGAATTGTTGGTGCAGAATCTGAATAAAGATCCCGCTATTGAGGTAGTAGCGGTGGCGAAGGATCCTTTTGAGGCAAGAGATGCGATTCTCAAATACCGTCCTGATGTAATGACGCTGGATGTGGAGCTTCCAAGAATGAATGGTATTGAATTTCTGCGGAAATTGATGCCGCAGTATCCGATTCCGGTAGTAGTGATCAGCGCATTGAGCGACAAGGTTTTTGAGGCGCTGAACGCAGGAGCGGTGGATTTTGTTGCAAAGCCGGTAAGTACGGGGCGAGCGCAAATAGAAGATTTCATCCATAATGAACTGAGTGAGAAGGTAAAAATAGCCTCTAACGTAAAAACGAGCAATATTAAAAAGACGGCAATGCTGCAGACGGCGCAACAGCCGACGCAGTTAAAAGATAATAATCTTATCGTGGCAATCGGGGCGTCCACGGGCGGAACAGAAGCTATTTTTTCTGTGGTCAAGGACTTTGGCCAGGATATTCCCGGTGTTGTGATTGTGCAGCATATGCCCCCGGGATTTACGGAAATGTATGCGAAAAGGCTGGATAGCCAGTGCAGAGTGAAAGTAAAAGAGGCGTGTACCGGTGACAGAGTTATGAGAGGCCAGGTATTGATTGCTCCCGGAGGCGACAGACATATGCGGCTGGTAAAGGTGAACGGCGTTTACCAGGTGGAATGCAGACAGGGGCCAAAAGTAAACGGACACTGCCCGTCGGTAGATGAGCTGTTCTACTCCGTGGCGAACGCGGCGGGGCCTCATGCCCTCGGTATCATCCTGACAGGGATGGGGGGCGATGGAGCGAAAGGGCTTCTGGCTATGAAGAAAGCAGGGGCACAGACCATAGGACAGGATGAGTCCACTTGTGTCGTATATGGAATGCCGAAAGTGGCGTATGATATTGGCGCTGTAAAATATCAAGTAAGACTTGATGAGATAGCAAAAAAAACATACACCGTTTTAAGTAAAATGTAGAGGAGAGAGAGGATGAAAATTTTATTGGCAGAAGACGATTTTGTAACAAGAAAATTTATGGCAAACTTCTTATCCAAATATGGGGAATGTGATGTGACGGTAGACGGCATGGAAGCGGTAGACGCATTTATGCTTGCCTTGGAAGAAGAAGAGCCATATGATTTGGTATGTCTTGATATTATGATGCCTGTTATGGACGGGTATCAGGCGCTGAAAGGAATCCGCAATCTGGAAAAAGAAAAGAATATTCCGGAAGATAAAGCTGTGAAAGTAATTATGACAACGGCGCTGAATGAAGAAAGGAATGTGAAAATGGCCTTTGAACTTGGCTGTACCATATATTCCGGAAAGCCTATCGATCAGGGACGTTTTGAACAGGCATTGAGGAAACTTAACCTGATTTGAAAATAAAAAAGTATAGAGCAAGATAAGATGAGGAAGGAGAAACATATGGCTGACGAATTTAACACGGAAGGCATGTTGGACATGTATTTGTTTGAGAATGAACAGTTGCTCGAGCAGCTGCAGGAGATGGTGCTGGACCAGAAGGATGCAGAATGCTTTGATGAGGACAGCATTAATGAAATATTCCGGACGATGCATACCATCAAAGGTTCATCAGGCATTATGATGTTTGATAATATAACGGCTATTTCCCATAAGCTGGAAGATGTATTTTTCTATTTGCGGGAGTCGCATCCTGATAATGTTCCGCATTTGGAGCTGGTGGAGCATGTGCTGGAAGTAGAAGACTTCATTACCGGAGAAATGGAAAAAATCAAGAGCGGCCAGGCGACGGATGGGGATCCGAGCGGAATCATCGCGAATTTGGATCAGTTTTTGAACAAGATTCAGAACGGCGGAGAAGAAAATGAGACGAAGGATCTGCCGCAGAATGTGCATGAGGAGCCGAAGCAGTTTTATATTGCTCCGGTAGCAAGCAGTGACAGCCGCTTTTATAAGATTAACATTATCTTTTTCCAGGAAACGGAGATGGCGAATGTACATGCGTATAAAGTTGTTTACGCATTGAAGGAAATTGCGGAAGACATCCTTTATTCACCGGAGGATATTATCGCGGACGAGAGCAGCGCGCAGACGATTATTGAAAAAGGATTCCGTATCCTTTTGCAGGCACAGGCATCGGAAGAAGAAGTGCGGAATATAATCGGTGTGGGTTATGATATTGAAAAAGTGGATATTTATGAATGCCATGCGGAAGAGTTCCTACAGGGATTTGATTTCGCAGAAACGTCGATCGACCTTGAGTCCAGCGTGGAAGAGATTGAGGCGAAGAAGGAAGCAGATAAGGGAGAAAAGAAAGAGAACGCAATCGCTCCCGGCGATTTCGTAATTAAGCCGAAGGAACCCGGAAAACCCAAAAAGCTTGCGAAGGATAAGGCGAAGTCCGATAAGGCGACTTTCATCAGCGTAAACGTAAACAAAATGGATATGCTGATGGATTTGATCGGAGAACTGGTGATATCGGAATCGGTCGTTATGCAAAATCCGGATTTGAAAGTACCCGGCCTGGATCTGACGAATTTCAATAAAGCGGCGTCTCAGATGGCAAAGATCTCCACAGATCTGCAAAATGTAATTATGTCTATGAGAATGGTTCCTTTGACGAATACTTTCCAGAAGATGAACCGAATCGTGTTCGATGTATCGCGGAAGCTTGGAAAGGATATTGATTTCGAGATGGTAGGGGAAAATACGGAAGTAGATAAGAACATTATCGAACATATTTCCGATCCTCTGATGCATCTTGTCCGCAATGCGGTAGATCACGGAATCGAAACCGATGAAGAACGGAAATCGACGGGCAAGAGGGAAAAAGGAAAAGTTACGCTTGCGGCTAAGACCGAAGCCGGAAAAGTATGGATCAGCGTTACGGATAACGGAAAAGGACTGGAAAGAGATAAGATTCTGGCAAAAGCAAGGAAACAGGGGATTTTGGAAGAAGGGAAGCCGGATTCCGCTTATACGGATAAAGAAGTATATCAGTTTATTACTTTGCCGGGATTTTCTACCAATGAACAGGTTACGGAATATTCGGGACGCGGCGTCGGCATGGACGTGGTAGTACAGAACATTCAGGCGATCGGCGGAATGCTGGAGATTGAAAGTACGCCCGGAGAAGGAAGTACGATGAATTTGAAGATCCCGTTGACGCTGGCGATTGTTGACGGCGTTGTTCTGGAAACAGGAACTTCTTCCTTCGTTGTAGAAACAGGGCTGGTGAAGGAATTTGTAAGCGTCAGGGAAGATATGATGATACATGAGCCTACCGGCGATGAATTCGTAATGCTGCGCGGTGAATGTTTCCCGGTACTCCGCCTTGGCGACTGGTATGGTTTGAAAGATTATCAGCAATCTGTAGAAGACGGGATGATGGTTGTGCTGGAACTGGATGGCAAGACCATTTGCATGTTTGTAGATAAACTGGTTGGCAAACAGGAAATTGTTGTAAAACCGATACCTTCCTACATCAAGAAGGTAAAAGGAATATCGGGATGTACGCAGCTAGGAGACGGCAGCATTGCCCTGATCTTGGATCCTAGTGGATTTATAGAATAGAATGGAGGAAAGGAGTATCCTATGGATGAGATAAGCAAGCCTAAGGTTGGGGCTGTGGCCATGATGGATGAACACGACACCCAAAAAGGGAAGTATATGACATTTAAATCCGGAGAGGAATATTACGGACTGAAGATTCAGTATGTAAATGAGATCATTGGATTTCAGGAGATTACGCCTGTGCCGGAAACAGAAGATTATATCATGGGTCTGATTAATCTGAGGGGGAAAATTATACCGGTTATTGATGTCCACAGGCGTTTTAACCAGGAACCTTTTGAGTATGATGACAGAACCTGTATTATTGTAGTAGATGTGAAATCTACGGTAGTCGGCCTGATCGTGGAAAAAATTGCGGAGGTAGTGGAGATTCAGGAGGAGAATATTCTGCCGCCGCCGTCGATCAGCAGGGTTGACAGAGGGCAGAATAAGTATGTATACGGGATCGGGAAAGTAGGGGATACGGTCAAATTGCTTTTAGATCCGGAAAGACTGTTAAATGACGAGGAGCAGCCGATGGCTGAAAAGACAAACGAATTAATGGTTGAGGGAGAGTGAGGGTAAAATGATACAGAATATGAAAATGAAAACAAAGTTGGTTGTAGGATTTTTAATTCCGATATTCATTACGCTTGCCAATATTATTATAGGCAATGTTACGACAAAGATAGCCGCTTCAATTACGGATCCGGTAAAGGTAGAAGAGTTTAAATTATTCTCCACTCTTCTTACGATTGCCTTAGCTGTATTTTCTGTTGTAATAACGCTGGTGATTGCAGTTGCGCTGATCAGGATTATTGAAAAATCAGTAAAGCAGCTTTCCGACGCGGCAAAAGAGATAGCTCAGGGGCATGTCAATGTGGAACTCGTAAAATACCGCAATGATGAATTCGGCGTATTGGTTGACGAATACAAAGAAGTGATTGAAAACATTAAATATCAGGCAAAGGTTGCAGAAGAAGTATCGCGCGGAAATCTGACGATTACAGTGAATCCCAAATCCCCGGAAGATCTGCTCGGCAATTCCTTAAAGCAACTTGTAGAAGATAATTTTCATATACTTAGTAATATTAAAGAAGTTGGGAATCAGGTGACGACCAACTCCTCACAGGTAGCGGGCGCAAGCCAGTCTCTGGCGCAGGGTTCGACCGAACAGGCGAGCGCGATCCAGCAGATTACAGCATCTATTGACGAGATCGCGGAAAAAACACGGCAAAACGCAGAGGAAGCAAACTCTGCTGCGGAACTTGTCGTTCAGGCGATCAAGGACGTGAAGTATGGCAATGCCCAGATGCAGGATATGATGACTGCGATGGAGGATATTAACAGGGCTTCGGAGAGCATTTCGAAGATCATTAAAGTAATTGATGATATTGCTTTCCAGACGAATATTCTTGCTTTGAATGCGGCGGTAGAAGCAGCCAGGGCAGGGGAAGCAGGAAAAGGCTTTGCAGTGGTTGCCGAAGAGGTAAGGAGCCTGGCGGCGAAGAGCGCGGCGGCGGCTTCCGAGACAGCGGAACTGATTGAAGATTCTATCGATAAAGTAAGCACTGGTTCCAGACTTGCCAATGATACGGCGAAGGCTTTGGAAACGATTACCGGCGTAGTACAGCAGAGTGAAATGATTATCAACGGAATCGCTGAGTCTTCTAATTATCAGGCGACTGCGGTATCCCAGATCAATCAGGCGATCAACCAGGTATCCCAGGTGGTACAGACTACTTCCGCTACCAGCGAAGAGTGTGCGGCAGCCAGCGAAGAATTATCCAATCTGGCGGCGAGAATGCATGATCTTCTTTCCAGCTATAACCTCGGAACCGGTTCCGGCATATCTTCAGCAAAAGCAATGGATTATGCAGCTCCGGCAGCCAATGATAACGAACAGATCATTTCCTTGGGAGATAGTTTCGGAAAGTATTAAAGGATTAAAATGAAGATGAAGGGATCAGGCGGAACATAGCAAGGAGTTTAAAAGAAAATGAAAAAGCGGGCGGCGCATTATATTTGTGCATTGATAATGCGGGCCGGGCGAAAGGAATGTGGATAAAATGAAAAATTTGAAAATTTGGAAAAAATTATTATTGACATTTATGATAATTATCATAATGTTCTGTGCCACAGTGGTGCTGGCGATTACAGGGCTGAGACAGAACGCGGATAAATATTCGGAATTTTATAATGTCGGCTATCAGGTGACGAACCGCGTTATGAGTATGCGCCGCGGCTTGCAGATGATTGTAAAGGATATCGCATTTACGATGATTGAAACTGATGAAGCGAAGAACGCGGAATATCTGGCAGATATGGAAAAAGAATTAAATCTGATGAACGAAAACGCAACATGGCTTCATTCGAATTTTAATGGGGATGCGGCGCTGCTGAAAGAGTTCGAAACGAATATTGCCAATGCGATGGCAGTGCAGGAAGAGATTCTTGAACTCGCGAAAACGGATATGCCGGCAGCAGAGATAAAATTGTTAGATGAATACCAGCCTCTGGTAGAACGGGCAGTAAACAGTTTGATCAATATCAGCGCTGTAGTGGAAAGCGAAGCGGAAAGCGATTATCTGAGTACGGTTTCCATGCAGAGGCAGTTGATTTTTGAAGAATTAGGGATTGCCGGAGGAGCGCTTATTATTACCATCATTCTTTCTATTTATTTGACAAGGGCAATTACACGTCCTATCCGTCAATTAGAAAAAGCGGCGGGCCAGATTGTAGAAGGTGATTTTGATATTGAGGTGACTTACCAGTCTAAAGATGAATTGGGAAGTCTGGCGAATGCATTTAAGAATATGACTTCTATTTTGGAAGAAGTTATTGCCGATGCTTCCAGGCTTCTACAGGAAATGTCGGATGGTAACTTTGATGTAAGAACACAGGCAGAAGCGCGTTACGTAGGAAAATTGCAGGGATTGTTATTGGCGATCAGGAAATTAAACCGTGATTTGAGTTCGACAATGGGACAGATCAATACAAGCGCCGATCAGGTGGCTTCAGGATCAGGCCAGGTATCCAGCGGTGCACAGGCTCTGGCACAGGGTGCGACGGAACAGGCGGCAGCAGTGGAAGAGCTGGCGGCAACAATCGCAGGTATTTCCCAGCAGGTAAAAGATACGGCAGAAAATGCAAGAAGTGCAAGGAACCAGACGAGCATGGCCGGAGACGTTGTGGAAGAATGCAATCGTCAGATGCATGATATGATGGCTGCTATGGAAGAAATTACCCGTACTTCCGATGAAATTGGAAAAATTATTAAAACGATTGAAGATATTTCCTTCCAGACCAATATTCTTGCTTTGAATGCCGCTGTAGAAGCAGCGCGCGCAGGAGAAGCGGGCAAGGGCTTTGCCGTAGTTGCAGAAGAAGTACGCAGCCTGGCAAATAAGAGTTCGGTGGCTTCCAATGATACGGCTGCTTTGATTGAGGGATCTCTCGAAGCTGTGGCGCGTGGCAAGGATCTTGCCGGTGCAACTGCGGAATCCTTGAGCAAGGTAGTAGAGGAAGTTCGTGTCGCTGCAGCTACCGTAGATAAGATTGCGGACGCAGCAGAGGAACAGGCGGGTGCCGTAGAACAGGTTACAGTAGGCGTAGACCAGATTTCCGACGTTGTACAGACCAACTCGGCTACATCGGAAGAAAGCGCTGCAGCCAGTGCAGAACTTTCGCATCAGGCGGAGATTCTTAAGGATCTCGTTGCAAGGTTCAGACTTCGTGCTGAATATGCCCATGTATCCGTAAATACAGGAAGTTTTGCTACCAGTTCGGTTCCTGAACCGATGGAAGTAATGGATATCGATTTAGGTAAATATTAATTGATGAAAGTTTGATGAAAGGCCGGGATGAAATGCCCGGCCTTTTTTACAGTTCATTTATACTCCCGTCTTGACGGAACGGGTAAGAGATATTATACTTTTTTAAGTATAAGGATAACTTATACTATGAAAAATAGAAATTGAGGAGTGTTGAATGATGCAGAAGAGGTATAAAAAAAGGACGTCGTTATTAATTCTTTGCATGGTATTGTCCATGACATTTTTTATTACGGGCTGCCAGAAACAGGCCGGGGGCGAAGCGCCGGAGCCGGCGGAACAGGCGGGAACCGTACAGTCGGATGGCGGGGTTCTGGGAGAAGGAAGTAAGGAATTTGCTTTTTCCGTGATGGATCAGGACGGCAATGAAACGAAGTTTGAGATCCATACGGATAAGGGAACGGTGGGAGAAGCGTTGACAGAGGTTGGATTGATTGCCGGAGAAGAAAGCGAATACGGGCTTTATGTGAAGACTGTCAACGGCATAACCGCGGATTATGATACGGATGGAAAGTATTGGGCATTTTATATTAACGATGAATATGCCCAGACCGGCGTGGATGCCACTGAAATAAAGGAAGGGGAAGGTTACTCCTTCAGAATGGAATAAATATGAAGCTTACTGCCAGAGAGACCGTTGTATTTGCAATGCTCGGAGCCGTTATGTATGCTTCAAAGGTCGTGATGGAGTTTGCCCCGAACATTCATCTGCTCGGCGCGCTTACGATCGCATATACCGTAGTTTACAGGAAAAAGGCATTGTATCCGATTTATACATATGTCATATTGAACGGTATTTTTTATGGATTTGCGACGTGGTGGATTCCGTATTTATATATATGGGCAGTTCTTTGGGGAGCGGCCATGATGCTGCCGCAGAATATACCGGGGAGGTTAAAACCCTTGGTATATATGATATTGTGCGCAGCCCATGGTTTTTTGTTCGGAACCTTATATGCGCCGGCACAGGCAATCCTTTATGGACTGAGCTTTCAAGGGATGATAGCCTGGATTATAGCGGGGCTGCCCTGGGATTTTATCCACGGTATCAGCAATTTTTTCTGCGGGATACTAATTGTACCGATAATTTCGGTATTGAGAATGGCGGAAAGAAAAGGAACGGATACGGTATAGAGAATGTGGAAGTTCAGAAAAGAGGAAAATGATGAATGACGAAAATAAGATGGGCGAAAAGATAGCGAGGATCAATGAATTGTACCGCAAATCAAAAGCGGAGGGCCTGACGGAAGAAGAAAAAAAAGAACAGGCGGCTCTGCGGAGCGAATATATTGCCAATGTACGAGCTAATCTCAGAGGACAGCTGGATCATATAGATATTCAGGAAAAGGATGGATCAATCACTAATCTGGGAGAAAAATATGGAAAAAAAAGAACCCATTAGACGGCAGGCTCTGACGCTTAGGAAAGGGATGCCAAAAGAAGAGCGGGACAGGAAAAGTGCTGACATTATGGAAAGGATTTTTCAGTCTGACTGGTATCGCGAGGCTGGCATTGTGCTGGCTTATGTGAATTTTCGAAGCGAAGTGGATACTGGAGAACTGCTCAGAAAGGCTTTGCTGGATGGAAAAAAGGTATACTGCCCAAGGGTGGAAGGCGAGAAGATGAACTTTTACCGCATTTTATCCCCGGATGATCTGGAAAAGGGATATGGAGGGATCATGGAGCCTTTGGCGAAAGTGGAAAACCTTTTTTCTGTACATGAAGCGTTTTCCGACTATTGTCTGATGGTCATACCAGGCAGTGCTTTTGACAGGGAATGCAATCGAATGGGTTATGGAAAAGGCTACTATGATAAATACCTTGATTTGATATCCGAAAAAGATGCCGGCTTGACTTTTAAAATCAGATCTGTTGGTATATGTTTTGAATGTCAGATGCAGGAAAGAATTCCTGTGGAGGCATACGATAGAAAAATGGACATGGTGGTTACGGAAAAGAGGATTTATGAAAGATAAAGTTGAGAAAGGGGGCTGTTATGAACTTTGTAGACTTAAATAGGATGGGAAAAAAAGCGGTATCAGTGAAATATGAGCTGCAGAAACTGGCTTCGTTGAAAAAGCGCCAGGTATTGGAGGCAGTTGCGGAGGGATTGATCGCGGATGCGGAGACAATTCTGAAAGAAAATGCAAAAGATATCGAACGGGGAGAAGAAAACGGAATGCATCCGGGTATGATAGACCGTCTGCGGCTGACAGAAGAGAGAATACGATCTATGGCAGAAGGATTGAGGCAGGTAGCGGAGCTGGAAGACCCTGTAGGAGAAGTATTGGAGACTTTTACCAGGCCGAATGGCCTGAAAATCACGAAAAAGAGAGTGCCTTTTGGAGTGGTCGGCATTATTTATGAATCGAGGCCCAATGTGACGGCTGATGCTTTCGGCCTTTGCTTCCAATCGGGCAATGCGGTGATTTTAAAGGGAGGAAGCGATGCGCTTCAGTCAAATAAGGCGATTACCGGTTCGATTCGAAGGGTATTGGAAGAGTGCGGAGTGAATGAGGATGCTGTCCAGCTGATAGAGACCGCAGACAGGGAAATTACTTCCCAGTTCATGAAGCTGAACCAGTATGTGGATGTGCTGATACCGAGAGGCGGCGCGGGACTGATCCGCAGCGTGGTGGAAAACAGCACGATTCCCGTTATCGAAACAGGAACAGGAAATTGCCATATTTATGTGGACGAATATGCCGATCTAGATCAGGCGCTTCCTATTATTATAAATGCCAAGACGCAGCGTATTGGCGTTTGCAATGCCTGTGAGTCCCTGGTGATCCACCGGGCGCTGAAAGACAGCTTTCTTTCAAAACTGGCACAGGCTTTGCGGGAAAAAAATGTAGAAATGCGCGGGGACGAAGAAGTGTGCGGCGTGATCGGAGATGCGTTGGCCGCTACGGAAGAAGACTACGGAAAAGAATATCTGGATTATATTCTATCCATCAAAATAGTGAGCAATATCGATGAAGCTATTGCGCATATCAACCAATACAGTACGAGGCATTCCGAAGCCATACTCACGAAAAATGAAGAGAATGCCCGGAAATTTTTAAATGAAGTGGATGCAGCCTGTGTCTATGCCAACGCCTCTACCCGGTTTACCGACGGCTTTGAATTCGGCTTTGGAGCCGAGATCGGAATCAGCACCCAAAAAATGCACGCCCGCGGCCCTATGGGCTTAAAGGAATTAACCTCCTATAAATATACCATAGAAGGAACCGGACAAATACGCCCGTAAGGAAGGAATACAAAAGCAAAACATAATGCTCCGGCAGAAAAAAAATAAAAGATAACGGCCCGGGCAGGAGTCCGGCGGACTGGTTTAAAAAAAGTGGTGCAAAGACACTGCACGATACATTCTGATGAGCCTTTGAAAGCGAAATCGTGTTCAGCATTGACTTCCACGATTTTAAGTCTCATCTCCATCGTGCAAAAGTCTTTTGCACCATCTTTTTTAAACCAGTCCGCCGGACTCCTGCCCGGGCCGTTATCTTTTATTTTCCCTAATCCCCTTATTCGGATTTTATTTCCTTCCACAAATCGTTATAGAGGCGGTCAGCATCTTCCCCCAAGTATTGGAAAGTTTCCAGATTCTGGTATTGGGAGAGGTCGGGGAAGGCGATCGTCGAGTTGCGGATATCATCGTCTTCAATTAATGCTCTGGCCGCGTCGTTGGGGGTGGAGTAGGTGATATACTCAAAGTTCATAAGGGCTATTTCCGGGCGGCACATGAAATCGATGAATTTTTCGCCGTTTTCTTTGTTAGGAGCGTTTTTGGGGATGACCCAGGAATCGATCCATACGTTGGTGCCTTCTTTGGGGATTACATATTCCAAATCAGGGTTTTCCCTTTGGGTATAAATGGCTTCGCCGGAATAGATGACGCCGATAGCCGCTTCGTTGCCGATCATTTTATCACGTACTTGGTCTACAACATATGCCTGAACAAGAGGCTTTTGCTCGATCAGGGAATTTTTTGCCGTTTCCAGTTCCCCTGCATCAACGGAGTTCATGGAAAAGCCGTTCAGCTTTAAGCCGACCATGAAAGCGTCGCGGACGGAGTCCTGCATCAAAATATTGTCTTTGTATTTTTCATCCCAGAGAACACTCCAGCTGTCGATCGTTCCGTCCACCATAGTTTTATTGTAAAGGATTCCCACGGTTCCCCAGCAGTAAGGAACGGAGTATTTATTTTCAGGATCAAATTCTTTGGATTGTTCCCAATAAGACGCGCCGATGTTGGCCTTTGCGTTGGGTAGGTTGTCAAAATTAAGTTCGGCTAACAAGTCGTTTTCCAACATTTTCTGGATCATGTAGTCAGAAGGACAGATGACATCATATTCTGTCGCCCCTGCTTCCACCTTGGGATACATGATCTCATTGGTTTCAAATTCATCATAGATTACTTTGATTCCCGTTTCTTCTTCGAATAAGGCGATAGCTTCCGGATCAAGATATTCCCCCCAGTTATAGACGATAACTTCTCCATTTTCACCGGAAGAAGAGTTGCCGCAGGCTGCCAGCGATAAAAGGATGGCGGAACATACAGATAAAAGAAATATTTTTTTCATTTTAGATTCTCCTTTCGTTTTTTTCCTTCGGTGCCTTATTGACAAGAAACAGAAGAAGAAGCACCGTGACAAAAATAATGGTGGAAAGGGCGTACATTTCCGGTTTAATGCCCTTTTTTACTTCGGTATAGATCTTGGTGGATAAAGTGTCCACTCCGGCTCCTTTTGTAAAATGGGTGATGATAAAATCGTCCAGGGACATTGTAAATGCCATCAGGAAGCCCGACAGTACGCCGGGAAGAATATCAGGAAACACCACTTTGAAAAAGGCATGGACGGGAGAGGCCCCAAGGTCCAGGGCAGCTTCGTATGTGCTTGGATTGAGCTGTCTCATCCGCGGCATGACGCACAGGATAACGTAAGGGATATTAAAAGTGATATGGGACAGAAGAATTGTTCCCAGACCAAACTTAAATCCAAGGCTGATGAAAAGGAGCATCAGCGAGATACCCGTGACAATATCCGCATTCAGCATCGGTATATTGGTGATGCCCATGATAACGGTACGCTTGCGTTTCGTCATATTGTTGATCGCGATACATGCCACTGTGCCGATCACGACGGCGGAAAGAGAGGAAACCAGGGCAATAAAAAGCGTATTCCATAGGGCATTCATAATTTCCCTGTTCCCCAGGAGCGACAGATACCATTGAAAGGTAAATCCGCCCCATTTTGCCCGCGTGCGGCTCTTATTAAAAGAAAATACCATAAGAGTCGCGATGGGCGCATAAAGAAAAATAAAGATCAGTATGATATATATTTTTTTTGCCGTGGTTTTCATCATAAAAGACCTCCTTCCCCATCTTTATCGAAGATAGCGGAAGCCGCCATATTGATCAGGATAAAAATCATCAATACGATGGAAAGGCCGCTGCCCAGATGCCAGTTGCCCGCTTGGGTAAATTCTTCTTCGATCACGTTACCGATCAGGAGTATTTTGCTTCCGCCCAGCAATTTGCTGATGACAAAGGTAGTGAGGGCAGGAATAAATACCATGGTGATGCCGCTGATGATGCCGGGGATGGACAGCGGGAGCGTGATTTTAAAAAAGGTTTGTATATTATTCGCCCCCAGGTCTTTGGCGGCATTTACTACATTGGGATCGATCTTGACAAGGGCGTTATAAATCGGCAGCACCATAAAGGGCAGAAAGTTATATACCATGCCGAGAACGATCGCATAAGGCGTGTTGATAATATTCAGCGCGGGCAGATGGAAAAAGGAGAGGATGTTGTTGATTACTCCTGTTTTTTCCAACAGTGTCTGCCATGCCAGAGTACGCAGTAAAAAGTTCATCCACATGGGAAGGATGAAAATCAATACGATAAAGCTATGCTGGTTCACATTCATATGGGCGAGTATCATAGCCAAAGGATAGGCGAGAAAAAAGCAGACCGCCGTACTGAGCAAGGACAATCCAAGAGATATCCATAAAGCCTTGGCGTGTTCTTCGCTCATCATCGCCATAACATTGTCCAAAGTAAAGGCCCCCGTTTTATCCGTCAGGCCATAATAGAATACCATTCCCAGAGGGACGATAATAAAAATGACCGCCCAAACGATATAAGGTGAAGAAAGTAATTTTAATCTGCTATTCTTCAATTCCTGCTGCCTCCTCGTCTTCCGATGCTGGTTTGTTCATGATCTGAATGTTAAAAGGATCCACTTTGATCCCGACTTCCGTTCCCACCGGGAACATGCCTGTAGAATGCACCAGCCATTCAAAACCGTTTGCCGTTACTTCCATTTCGTAATGGACTCCCTTGAAAATAAGATGGGTAACGGTTCCTTTTAAAATACCGTCGGCGGGAGCCGTAAGTTCCACGTCCTCCGGCCGTATGACAACATCTACCGGCTGATTGCGGCCGAAACCGGTATCCACACAGTGGAACCTGGTATCGAGAATGGAAACCAGGCGGTCCTCCAGCATAACGGCGTCGATAATATTGCTGTCTCCGATAAAATCGGCGACAAAAGCATTTTCCGGTTCATTGTATATTGTTTCGGGCGTTCCGATCTGCTGAATATAGCCTTGATTCATGACAACGATCGTATCGGACATGGTAAGGGCTTCTTCCTGATCGTGGGTTACATAGATAAAGGTAATACCCAGTTCATTTTTCAGACGGATCAATTCATACTGCATATCCTGGCGCAGCTTCAGATCCAGGGCGCCGAGAGGTTCGTCCAGGAGAAGCACTTTCGGTTCGTTTACGATAGCCCTGGCGATAGCGATACGCTGCTGCTGGCCGCCGCTCAGGGAATCTGGCATACGTTTTTCGAAGCCTTCCAGGTTGACCAGTTTTAAAGCATATTTGATTTTGTCGTCTATGTAAGTTTTTGGTTTGTTTTTAATTTTCAGGCCGAAGGCAATATTTTCCGCGATATTCATATGCGAGAATAATGCATATTTTTGGAATACGGTATTGAGCTGGCGTTTGTTCGGCGGAAGATTTGTAATATCTTTGCCGTCGAAAATAACGCGTCCCTTGTCAGGGGTGACAAAGCCTCCCAGGATGCGCAGCGTCGTAGTTTTACCGCAGCCGCTGGGACCCAGGAGAGTAAGGAATTCATTTTCATGAATGTTCAGGTTCAATTCATCCAGTACCGTTTCACCGTCAAAGGCTTTGGATATGTCAACAAGGTTAATTAATTCTTTATTCATTTCAAATACCTCCGGTATATGAATATTCTTACGTAAAAAATAGCCGCAGCAGCCATCAAAAGCTGGGTGGCGAGCTGACCCATAAAAGGACGGCTCCGGTTTTGGGGCTTGCTTCTATGTAATGGGTGGTATTAGGGATAAAGTAAAAAGACTCTCCCTTTTTAGCCCGTATTGTTTTTTTGCCCACGACAATCGTGATACTTCCCGACAAAACATAACCGAATTCTTCCCCCTCATGGGGGTTGTCGGGATAGGTGGAACCGCCGGGCTTTAAAGTAAGCCGTATCGGTTCCATAATATTTTTCTGGGCATTTGGAATAATCCATTCCACTGTGTTGCCCAGCTCCTCGTCCACTTTTTCAAAATAGTCCGAATCGTGGAAAACGATCTGTTCTTCTTTGGGGCTTTCGGAAAAAAATTCCCGGATATCCGTGCCCAGGCATTGGAGGATATCCACCAGCGTTGCAATGGAGGGAGAAGTAAGATCCCGTTCCAGCTGGGAAATAAAGCCCTTGGACAGCTCGCAGCGGTCAGCGAGTTCCTCCTGGGTAAGCCCTTTTTGTATTCGCAGTTCCTTTAGTCTGTTTCCTATTTTCATATAGCTCTCCACGTTCTTTCCATAACCGGCGAATTAAATGATAATAAACATAAAGTTTACTTTTACTAAACAAGCGCTGATATCCATTATACTAGGAGTTGAACGGATGTCAATAGGGAATGACAAAAAAGTAGGAATGTGGTATAATGAATTGCGCTGAAGCGCAAGCAGGTCATCAATTTCCTGCGGAAATTGGTGACAAGATATAATAAATTGCGCTGAAGCGTAATAAGCGATTGATTTTAGATGGAGGGATGATCCGATGGGTGAAGGAAAATATGTGGCGTATGTTTCAACCTACACGATGGGGAAAGGTGATAACCATGGAATCAAGATTTACGATGTGGATATGGAAAACGGGAGATTGCTTGAGAAAGACCAGGTAGAAATTACGAATTCTTCTTATGTAACGATTTCCCATAACAAAAAATATCTTTATTCTATTACGGATTTTGGAGTGGAGTCTTACCGAATACTGCCGGATGGCGAACTGGATCTGCTTGGCCATGCATCCATTAACGGGATGAGAGGATGCTATTTATCGACGGATTATGAAGATAAATACCTTTTCGTGGCCGGATATCATGACGGAAAAATAACGGTACTCCGTCTGGGAGAAGATGGGAAGCCGGGAGAGATTACGGATGAGATATTCCATAAAGGGCTGGGAAGCATTGCGGAGAGGAATTTCAGGCCCCACGTAAATTGCGTAAAGATGACGAGGGATAATAAATACCTTTGTGCGGCGGATCTTGGTATGGATCATGTAAAGGTATACAGGTTGAACCATGAAAAAGGAACCCTTCATCTGGCGGATGTGATCAGGAGCGAACAGGAATCAGCCCCCAGGCACCTGAAATTTTCCCCGGACGGTACGCTGCTTTACATTGTCCATGAATTGAAAAATTATATTGACGTATACGGATACCGGGAAGTGAACAATAACCCGGAATTTGAAAAATTACAGAATATTTCCACGCTGAACGATTATCATGCCAGCGGTTCTGCGGCCAGCGCCCTTAATTTTTCTACGGATTACCATTATATGGTAAGTTCCAACGCAGGAGATAACAGCGTGGTGCTTTACCGGATAGGGCATGAGAGCGGTCTGCTGAAGAAGGTGCTTTGTCTGCCGATCAGCGGCGATTATCCGAAGGATGCCGCCCTTTTCCCGGACAACAGGCATTTGGTGTCTTTGAATCACGAATCAGACACGATGACATTTTTCAATGTGGATATGGAAAAAGGGCTTCTTGTCATGAATGGGCCGGAAGTTAAGGTGGATAAACCGAATTGTATTATATTCCATAAAATATAGTTCGCGTTCGCAAAAGCACATGCTTGGTATTTTTGCTTCAAGTTTTATAAAAATCTTTCAGGTAAGAAATACGGGAAGACATATTTCCTATCATGGCATCCGCCAGCGTAAGGGCAGTCATCGCTTCGACGACGACGACAGCGCGGGGGACGATGATGGGATCGTGTCTTCCTTTTATTTGGATATGGATATTTTCCCCGTTCCGGTTTACGGTTTCCTGCTCTTGGAAAATAGAAGGAGTAGGCTTGACATAGGCGCGCAGGACGATTTCCGAGCCGTCGCTGATACCGCCTAAAATACCGCCGGCATGGTTGGTTTTCTTTCCGATTTTCCCATTTTCGGAAAGGAAAAAATCGTTGTTGGAAGAACCGTTAGCTGTACTGACCTGAACACCGTCGCCGATTTCAAAAGCTTTTATCGCACCGATAGACATCATAGCTTTTGCCAGGTTGGCATCCAGTTTTTCGAAGACGGGATCTCCGATTCCGACGGGTACTCCCTGGATACGGCATTCAATGACGCCGCCCGCCGAATCTTTGTCCGCCATACAGGAGGCCAGATATGCATTAGCTTCCTGATCTGCCTGATAATCGGGCATACAGGTGGAAGTATTGCGGATGGCTTCTTGATCAAAGGCATCGGGATTGATGCGGATAGGGCCGATGGATTTTGTATAGGTTAGGATGTGTATTCCGAGTTCTTTCAGAACTTTGGCCGCGATTGCTCCTGCGGCAACCCTTCCGATGGTCTCCCTGCCCGAAGAGCGTCCGCCCCCTCGGTAGTCGCGGAAGCCGTATTTCCGGTCAAAAGTATAATCTGCGTGGCCGGGACGGTAATAGGAAGCGATTTCGCTGTAATCCCGGGATTTTTGGGAAGTATTCCTGACAATGAGGGAAATGGGCGTACCTGTGGTAAGTCCTTCGAACGTACCGGAGAGGATTTCCACAAGGTCATCCTCCTTCCGGGGAGTAGAAATATTGGTTTGCCCTGGCTTACGCCTGTCCAAATATTGCTGGATATCTTCCTCAACAAGAGGAAGCCCCGCAGGACAGCCGTCAATTACCACGCCAAGCGCCTTTCCGTGGGATTCGCCCCAGGTAGATATTTTAAAAAAAGTACCGAATGTGGAACCGGACATAAATGGCCTCCTTCTATATTATAATAGGTGAATTTGCAAAATAGCTGTGTCTGCGCATCAGCGCAATTCATTGTACCAGTTGTCACCAGCCGCCAGGCTGCTGACCTACTTGCGCATCAGCGCAATTCATTGTACCACACCTTATAAGCGAAGTCCATGCGGTTATTGCCGATGGCAGCCAAAGTAATATAAAAATTTTATTTATAAAAGTTTTGATGACAGTATTGACGCTGGCTGTCTGCATACCTGTGATTATGAAGGTTGCAAGCGCGAATGCGTCGGAAGGTGCTACCGTCGATGTGGCGATTCAGTTTTTTGATGCTGCGGGAAATCCAGTTACTAATGTAAACGCAGGAGACCAGGTAACTATCAAAGTGACTTTAACGCCAAAAAATGAAGAGGGAACACCGGTAGGTCTTGAAAGTATAGATATGTTTTCAGCGGATATTTATATTGATGGATTTGAAGGGGTTTCCAATATTTCCTTGGAAAATCAAATGGAATATACAGGAACGTTTACAGTTGAGCCATGCTTTGATGCAAATTATATGCCTTCATGCGAAGTGGTAAATGGTCTTGCTTACTATAATATCAGCGTTAGCGCCAATGACCCCAATGTAGTAGGATACGAAGAAAAAAAACAATCCTTCGAGTTTAGCAAGAAAGAATCATTGACTACGCCGATAGCAGAGAGACCTACTGGCCCATCTACTAACCCTGGCGGCGGTGATTCCAATGAAGGCTCCGGCGGCAATTCCAATAACGGTTCCAGTTCTTCCGGCGGTTCGTCCAATCCCGCACCGGCAGCAGGAGGTGGCGGCGGTGGAGCGGCAGCACCTGCTGGCAATGGCGGAGCAGCTGGAAATGCAGGAGCTTCTACGGTAGGCGGTATTTACACGGCGACATCCATGAACAATGTTGCAGTAACGTCTCCGCTTGCAACAGTGGCGGCAGCAGCAGGGCTCAGCGAAGCAGACGTGGCAGCTGGTGCGAACGTAAGAACGTATATTTGCGACAGCCGCGGCAGAGAGATGAAGGATGCTTTGAAAGCAGTTGCAGAGACAGGCGGCAGAAGCGTTGTGGCATATCTCAATGTTGATTTATACACGATTACAAAAGCCGGTGTAATTACGAATGTCCGCAATACGGCAGCGCCGGTTACGATAACCTTTGGTTTGCCCGGTTCACTGGCAAACGCAGGACATAGTTATTCCATCCTGTGCCTGAACCCGGACGGGACACCAGCTCTCTTCGAAGATATTGATACGAACAATGCGACAATTACGATCAATGCAACGGCTTTTGGGACGTACGCAGTAGTGATTAATCCGTAATATATGATAGAAGAATAGGAAAAGATGCCCGGGCGTATGGCTTGGGCATTTTTTTGGGCGAAATAATGTATTTTGCTTTGTGGTAAGTGATAAAAAAGAACTTTGGCGGTCTTTTTTTAACAATGGAATAGACTTTATGCCCGGGGAGTGATATACTGTAATCAACAATTCGTTTTGAAAATGAGAGAAGGGAGGAAATATGACAGACAGCGAAAAACTTGATTTGTTACTTGAAAAAGTAAGTGCTATGGAAACCAAAATGGATACCATGGAAACTAAAATGGATATTATGGAGACGAATGTAAAAAATGTTAAGGCAGATGTAAAAGATATTAAGTTGATTCTTGAAAATGAAATTCGTGTAAATATCCAGCGGGTTGCAGAAGGGCATCTGGATTTATCGAGAAATCTGCATGAGGCCATGAGACCCAGTAATGAAGTGGAGATGTTGGCGATCAAAGTAAGAATGCTGGAAACGGATGTAAAAGAGTTAAAAGCGAAGCTGGCATAAAATATATATTGCAAAAAAAGTGCAAAGCCTGTGAAAGTATTCAGGACTTTGCACTTTTTAGGAATAAAATTCCAATCTTGTCCATATAATATACTAATTCTGCTTGGAGAGAAGAAAAGCGGAAAAGATGAAGCACGGTAAAAATGCTGGAATGGCAGAAAAGGGGTGAATTATGGCAAGAGGCGTCAGGAAATCGATAGAAGAGAAAATCGCCGATAAGCAGGAAGTGATCGAGGCATTGGAAGAGAGAGTTCGGAAGGAGAAGGAGGAGCTTCAGGAGCTGATCCATGAACAGAGGATGGCCAGATTAGAAAGCCTCGGGGAATTGATCGACGATTCCAATCTCAGCCTGGAAGAAGTAGCGGAGATTTTAAGGCAGCATGTAGAAAATGCGGGGGATGGAGCTGCTTAAGGGAGCATGGGGCATAATGATTCAGGGCGTTTGGAAGAGCCCGATATTCGTAGGCGGATATAGAGTGAATAGGACAAAACAAAGGAAAAGAGGCAAGACCGCTGCATAATAACAGGCAGCGATTTTGCTTTTTGTTTTGCAGGACGAGGGAGGGACGTTTTTTGCCAGTTTGTAACCGAAGCAGAAGGCAAGAACAACGCTCAGGCAGAATACGGCAATGTCACAGGCCAGATAATTTTTACCGAGAATTCCGGTATAAGTGAAAAAAATGACGGGAATGGAAAAAGCGCCGGTGTAAATCGCACAAGCATTTGCCTTGTAAATCCGGGGATACTCTTTTTGGAGCAGGATATTCTCCACGCTGCAAAATAGAAACATAGGGAAAAAAATTATTTTTATATGTTCCCATACGGATTCGTTGACAGGAACGACCAGTCCAATATACGGATTGTATCTGCTCCACTCATAAAAAAAGTGGGAAAGTGTTCCTATGAGAATGGTAAAAATGATACCGGTCAAAGTATAAAAGAATAATTTATTTTGCACGCTAACCTCCATACTGCAGCTGCGCTGCGTCGTAGGAACAGTATATGCAAAAGACAAGGCAATTATTTAACATTTTGACTGTTTTTTTAAACAAGGGACGCTGGGAATCCTTCGCGAGTTTCTTTATAATGGCATATTAAACAAAGCAAAGACAGGAAATAAGACGGAGGAATAGACTATGGACATTATTTATCAGGAAGAAAGAAGAATTTTTCATTTATATAACGATGAGATCAGTTATCTTATGATGGTGCTGCCCAACGGTCATTTGGGGCAGCTGTACTTTGGAAAAAGGATCGGGGTGGAGAAGGACTATTCCTATCTGCTGGAGATGATGCCCCGCGCAATGTCTTCTTATGTATTTGATGATGAGAAGATGTTTTCGCTGGCTCATGTGAGGCAGGAGTATGGGGTATATGGCAGTACGGATTTTCGCAGCCCGGCGATCGAGATTCTTCAGGGGAATGGAAGCAGGATTTCGGATTTCCGGTTTCAGGATTTTTCCATCACACATGGTAAACCGGAACTTTCAGGACTTCCTGCAACGTATACGGAAGCGCCGGAGGAAGGGATGACTTTAACTGTTTTTTTGGAGGATGAGGTGACGCATATCCGCCTGGAACTGTTGTATACGATTTTCGAGACAGGCGCTCTTGCGCGGAGTGCGAAAATCGTGAACGACGGGGAAGGGCCGGTGCATTTGCTGACTGCCATGAGTCTTTGCATGGATCTGCCGGACAGCGATTATGAATGGGTACAGCTTTCCGGCGCATGGGCAAGGGAAAGGCATGTAAAAGTAAGAAAGCTGGAGCAGGGAATCCAGGCGGTGGACAGCATGAGGGGGCATTCCTCTCATGAACACAATCCTTTTATTGCTTTAAAACGACCTGCCGCAGATGAGTTTCAGGGGGAAGCGATCGGTTTCAGCCTGGTTTACAGCGGCAATTTTCTGGCACAGGCCCAGGTGGATACGCATGATACTACAAGGATCTTGATGGGAATCCATCCGTCCTGGTTCGACTGGAAGCTGGATGCAGGGGAAAGCTTTCAGACGCCGGAAGCGGTAATGGTCTATTCTACGGAAGGGCTGAACGGCATGAGCCGGATTTTCCATAAATTATATGGCAAACGCCTGGCAAGGGGATATTGGAGGGACAGGGCCAGACCGGTTCTGCTCAATAACTGGGAGGCTACTTATTTTGATTTTACGAAAGAACGCCTGATAGAAATAGCAAAAAAAGCAAAAGAGTGCGGAGTCGAACTGTTCGTGCTGGATGACGGATGGTTCGGACAGCGAAGCCATGAGCGGGCGGGGCTCGGAGACTGGGTGGCCAATCCGGAACGTCTGGCAGATGGTATCGAAGGGCTGGCGGAAGAGATCGAAGGGCTTGGCATGCAGTTCGGGCTTTGGTTTGAACCGGAGATGGTAAATAAAGATTCCGACCTTTACAGGGAACATCCCGACTGGATTATCGAAACGCCGGAACGCCATAGCTCCCATGGCCGGTTTCAATATGTACTCGATTTTTCCCGAAAGGAAGTGGTGGACAAGATTTATGAAATGATGGAAAAAATACTCGGCGGTGCGAAAGTCTCTTATGTGAAATGGGATATGAACCGCAGCATTACGGAATGTTATTCCAGCGCTCTTCCGGCAGACCGGCAGGGAGAAGTGTTCCACCGGTATATTCTCGGGGTTTATGACCTGTACGACAGGCTGACTTCCAGATTTCCAAAAGTGTTGTTCGAGTCCTGCGCCAGCGGCGGGGGGAGGTTTGATCCAGGCATCCTTTATTATGCGCCTCAGGGATGGGCGAGCGACGATTCGGATGCAGTGGAAAGACTGAAGATCCAGTATGGCACTTCCTTCTGCTATCCTGTCAGCAGTATTGGAAGCCATGTTTCAATGGCGCCGAATCATCAGGTATACCGTAATACTCCTTTGCATACGCGGGCAAATGTGGCATATTTTGGCACTTTCGGATATGAGCTGGATTTGAACAAACTTTCGGACAGAGAGCAGGAGCAGGTGAAGGAACAGATCCGTTTCATGAAAAAATACAGAGAGGTATTGCAGTTCGGAGATTTTTACCGTTTAAAAAGCCCTTTTGACGGCAATGTAACGGCCTGGATGGTTGTCAATGAGAAACGGACGCTGGCTCTTGTAGGCTGGTATCGGGTTTTGTGCGGGGTGAATATGCCCTTTACGAGAATAAAGCTGCAAGGGCTGAAAGATGAATACCGCTATGAGATTGCCGGGCGGGAAGGATGGTATTTTGGAAATGAACTGATGAATCTCGGGCTGATAACGACGGATTACGCTTCCGGGGAGGGGGCAGAAGGGGAATTATACAAGGGGGATTTTGATTCCGGAATTTTTGTACTTGCGGCAAAGGGCATGGAGCAGTAAAAGGAGCGGCGGTGCTTTCGGCCGGAAGTGAGGATATAAATAAAAAAAAGAAGAAAAGGAGTTTGGAATGAAACCATATATTCATAAGGTGCAATATTATGAAACGGACAAGATGGGGATCACCCACCATTCCAATTATATACGATGGATGGAAGAGGCCAGGGTGGATTTTATGGAACAAATCGGATGGGGCTATGACAAGATGGAAGACTGCGGGATCATTTCCCCGGTGATCGGCGTGGAATGCGATTATAAAAAAAGCACTACTTTTAACGACCGCATTCGGATCGAGATGGAAGTAGAGGGGTATAACGGCATCAAACTGACGTTAAAGTATGTGATGAGGGATATCTATACGGAAAATATTGTCGCGCTGGGAGAGTCCAGGCATTGCTTTCTGAGCCGGGACGGGAGTCCCATCGCTCTCAGGAAGCAGTTCCCGGAGCTGGATAACGTATTGAAGATCGGCTGGAAAAACGAAGAGGATTCCGTGGATTAAGACAGCGAAAAATGGACAGACTGTATACCGGAAGCGAAAAAGTTTAGGAAGGATACAGGAGGTTCAGAATGGGAATGGATTTTAAGAACAGTGAAACAAAGGACAATTTGATGAGGGCTTTTGCAGGGGAAAGCCAGGCGAGGAACCGGTATACCTTTGCTGCCGGACAGGCGAAAAAGGAAAATCTTTATGTGGTCAGCGCGGTATTTCGTTATACGGCGGATCAGGAAAAGGAACATGCGGAAGTATTCTACAATCATTTGAAGAAGCTGGCCGGAGAAACGATACAGGTGGACGGAGGCTATCCGGTGGATCTGGCGGACGACGTGGCGAAGCTTCTGCGCATGGCCCAGCATAACGAATATGAAGAACATGATCCGGTATATAAGGAGTTTGGAGATAAAGCCAAAGCGGAAGGATTTTTGGATGTGGCTTCTTCTTTTTACAGGATTGCGGAGATCGAAAAGATCCATGGGGATCGCTTTGGACGGCTGGCGGAATTGCTGGAGCAGAATAAACTGTTTGTATCGGATGTAAAAACGACATGGATATGCCTGAACTGCGGTTACGTTTTCGAAGGGGAGAAAGTTCCCGGGAAATGTCCGGTATGCGATCATGACAGAGGATATTTTATCCGGTTCGAGCTGTCGCCTTATGAAAACAAGTATACGAGGTAAAGTGGGTAAAACGGCAAGGGTCTCTTCCTGAAGAACGGGAATCAATTTTGACAGCCTGGGCAGCAGACAGAAGGGAGCGGGAAGAGAATGGCAAAGAATGGGCAGAAGGCCGCCGGGCTGGGGGCTTGGCAGGTATATTTTCTTGTGCTGGCTTCGGAAAATGGATTTTCTAAATATTCCGGTAAAGTGGTATCAACCGGACGCAACCGCCCGCTATTCGCCGTCCGGGCTCATTGCGGGCTTTTAGTGACATCCGTGTCACCAAATTGCTGCTCTCTGAACGGAATATTAAGAAAATCTCATTTCCCTGCACAAAGCAGCTGCGAAAATATACCTGCCAAGCCCCCAGCCCGGCGGCCTTCTGCCCGTTCTTTGCCGCTCTCTTCCCGCTCCCTTCTGTCTGCTGCCCAGGTTGCCAAAATTGATTCCCGTTCTTCAGGAAGAGGGCTTGTCTGGATACATAAAATATAGTAGTATATTTGGTAAGGGGAACTGGCGGGAGATAGGGATAGCGGGAAGAGGACAGAGGATGAGAGGACGAAAAGGAAAAAATACGGTTGTCTTAGCGGCGCTTTTGGCTGCGGTCATGCTGGGCGGATGCGGAGGAAGCAAGACGCCTTCCATTGATGAGGGAATGGCGGCAGTGGCGGCTCTCGATTATGTGGGGGCGTTGCAATGTTTTGATAAGGCGATGGTGGACGGAGAAGATCTGCGGCTTTTATATAGAGGACAGGGGCTTGCTTATATGGGGCTGACCCAATACGATAAGGCGGTGGAAGCTTTTGGGAAAGCGCTTGGGTCCGGCAGCGGGCGGGTGGATGAGATCGATTATGATATCAATTATTATTTAGCCGTTGCATATTACAAGATGGGGGATAGCAATAGCAGTATTGGCGCATACAATGCGATTATAGCCATGAACCCGAAGGACAGGCTGGCTTACCGCCTGAGGGGGAGCGTGAGGATTGCCGACGATTATGAGAAGGCAAAGGCGGATTTTGACAAGGCGATTTCTTTGGCAGCGGAGGATTACGACCAGCTGATCGATATCTATCTGGTGTTGGAAAGGAACGGTTATAAAGAAGCGGGACAGGAGTATTTTCAGACGGCTCTTGCCAGCGATACGAAGACTATGACCGATTATCAAAGAGGCAGGATCTATTATTATCTGGAAGATTACGATAATGCCAGGAATTATTTGGAAAAAGCCAGGAAGTCGGAAGGGGTTGAGGCGGTTCTTTTATTGGGGCAGACCTATGAAGAACTCGGCGACCTTAATTATGCGATCAGCGTCTATAGCAGCTTTATAGAAGGCGACCAGACGAATGCCAGCGTATATAACCGCCTTGGCCTGTGTAAAATGGAGCTGAAAGCATATGACGAAGCTCTTATGGCATTCCAGGCAGGAATGAATGTGGAAAACTGTACGATCATGCAGACACTGAAATTTAACGAAATCGTCACTTATGAAAGACTGGGGCAGTACCAGACGGCGGCGAGCCTGATGAACAGTTATTTGTCCACGTATCCCGATGATGCGGCGGCACAGAGGGAGTATACATTTTTAAAAACACGGTAATAGAGATAGCACAAGATGTTGTGTCTGCATAAAAATGTTGACGGGATATCTTGTGCATTTTGTTGACTTTTGATTGGGCGGATGATACAATTCCCATATGTGGTGCGAGAAGAACTTCTAATTTGCATTGGCAATTTGCGATCACGGCAAAGGCTGTTTTATAGGTACCAGGGAGGTCAGGATGTTTCATGTAATTAAAAGAGATGGCGAAGTTGCGGATTTTACGTTGGTTAAAATCAACGATGCCATTGTAAAAGCCTTTCAGGCGACGGATATGCAATATACGAACGATATCGTGGATTTATTGGCGCTGCGTGTAACGGCGGAATTCCAAGGCAAAGTAAGGGATGGGAGAGTCCATGTGGAAGACATTCAGGACAGCGTGGAAAAGGTGCTGGAACAGGCGGGGTACGCGGAGACGGCAAAAGCATTTATCCTTTATCGCAAACAGAGGGAGAAGATGCGCAATATGAAATCTACGATCCTCGATTATAAAGACGTGGTGAACAGCTATGTAAAGGTAGAGGACTGGCGGGTAAAAGAAAATTCCACGGTAACGTATTCGGTCGGGGGGCTGATCCTGAGCAACTCCGGGGCGGTTACGGCGAATTACTGGCTTTCGGAAATCTATGATAACGAGATTGCGGAGGCGCACAGGAACGCGGATATCCATATCCACGATCTTTCCATGCTGACCGGTTATTGTGCCGGCTGGTCGCTGAAGCAGTTAATACAGGAAGGGCTGGGCGGCATTACAGGCAAGATCACATCCGCTCCGGCGGCGCATCTTTCCGTATTATGCAATCAGATGGTAAACTTTCTTGGGATTATGCAGAATGAATGGGCGGGCGCACAGGCATTTTCTTCTTTTGACACCTATCTGGCTCCTTTTGTTAAGGTGGATGGCCTGGCTTACCCGGAAGTGAAAAAATGTATTGAATCTTTTATTTATGGCGTGAATACGCCCAGCCGGTGGGGGACACAGGCTCCTTTTTCCAATATTACCCTGGATTGGACCGTGCCGGATGATCTGGCGGAACTGCCGGCGATCGTGGGCGGCAGGAAGATGGATTTTAAATATAAAGACTGCAAAAAAGAAATGGATATGGTAAATAAGGCGTTTATTGAAACGATGATAGACGGGGACGCCAATGGAAGGGGATTTCAATATCCTATTCCTACCTATTCCATTACCAGGGATTTTGACTGGTCGGACAACGAAAACAACCGGCTGCTGTTTGAAATGACAGCAAAATACGGAACTCCATATTTTTCCAATTATATTAATTCGGATATGGAACCAGGGGATGTGCGCAGCATGTGCTGCAGACTGCGGCTGGATTTGAGAGAATTGAGAAAAAAGACGGGAGGCTTCTTCGGTTCCGGCGAAAGCACCGGAAGCGTAGGCGTAGTAACGATCAATATGCCGCGTCTGGCGTATCTGTCCACGAATAAGGATGATTTTTACAGGCGGTTGAACCGGATGATGGATATTGCCGCCCGCTCTCTGAAAATCAAACGGGGAGTGATAACAAAACTTCTGGAAGAAGGGCTCTATCCTTACACGAAGCGTTATCTGGGGAATTTTAATAATCATTTTTCAACGATCGGACTGGTGGGGATGAACGAAGCGGGCCTGAATGCCAACTGGCTCAGGGCGGATTTGAGCGACGGGAAGACCCAGGAGTTTGTAAAAGAAGTATTGAACCATATGAGGAACCGGCTTTCCGATTATCAGGAAATGTACGGGGATTTGTATAATCTGGAGGCTACTCCGGCAGAAAGCACGGCTTATCGTCTGGCGAAGCATGATAAAAAAAGATGGCCCGGTATTCAGACGGCGGGAAGCGAGGGGGATACGCCTTACTATACCAATTCCTCCCATCTTCCGGTGAATTATACGGCGGATATTTTTGATGCGCTGGATATTCAGGACGAACTTCAGACTCTATATACATCGGGTACGGTGTTCCACGCTTTTTTGGGCGAAAAACTGCCGGACTGGAAGGCGGCGGCGGGTCTGGTCAGAACGATTGCCGAGAATTACAGGCTGCCCTATTATACGATGTCGCCGACTTATTCGATCTGCCGGCAGCACGGATACCTGGCGGGGGAGAAAAAAATATGCCCGCATTGCGGCAAGGCGACGGAGGTATACAGCCGTATTACCGGATATTACCGGCCGGTACAGAACTGGAACGATGGAAAACTCCAGGAATATGCAAACCGCAAGGAATACGACGCGGAGAATTCCTGCCTGAAGCGGCCGTCGGCGAGCCTTGTGACGCTGTCAGGGAAGGCTGAAAGGGCGGATGTAAAGATAAAACGGCCGGAAAATATAAAGTATCTCTTTACGACAAAAACATGTCCCAACTGTAAGCTGGCAAAGGAATATTTGCAGGGGGAACAGTATGTGACGATAGATGCAGAAGAAAATACGGAGCTGGCGTACAGGTATGGAGTCATGCAGGCGCCTACGCTGGTAGTTGTAAACGGAGACGATTTTAAAAAGTACGTTAATGTTTCAAACATAAGGAAGTATATGGATGCTGTAGTACAATCTTCTATTTCATAAATCAAATTCAGATCAGGGGAAAGGAGTACGAAAAGAGATGGAAAATATTTATTTAAGGGTAAAAGGCATCATTAAGCAGGATGACAAATATCTTTTGATCAAAAGATGGGTGGACGACAGGATCCCGGATCCGTTTTTATGGGAGTTCGTGGATGCGGAAGTGAACTACGGGGAGGCGCCTGACGAGGCTGTCATCAGGGCGATTGAGGAAATTCTTTCGGTGGAAGGAAGAATAGAACGCATTGTTTATACATGGTCCAATATGATCGGAGATTCCCAATGCGTGGGAATCGCTTATATCTGCTCTCTGGAAGATGACAGCAGCATTATACTTGGAGAAGAATATGGGGAATGGGAATGGGTGGAAAGAGACCAGTTTCCGGAGTATATTGAGAATAAATATGTGCTGAATGATTTGGAAGGTTTGGAACTATAGAGGGATAAGAGGAGAAAAGGAATGATTCAAAAACTGACGGAAAAAATTAAAAAAACGAAAGCCCCTGTGGTGGTGGGACTGGATCCTATGCTGGATTATATCCCGGAACATATTGCCCGGAAGGCGTATCAGGGGTTTGGCGAGACGTTGGAGGGGGCAGCGGAGGCTGTCTGGCAGTTTAATAAGGAAATCATTGATCATATCTGGGATTTGATTCCGGCAGTGAAGCCTCAGATTGCGATGTATGAACAGTTTGGCCTGGAAGGGCTTAAGGTTTTTAAGAAAACGTTGGATTATTGCAAGGAAAAAGATCTTGTCGTGATCGGAGACATCAAAAGGGGCGATATCGGCTCCACTTCCAAAGCCTACGCGGTCGGGCATCTGGGAAGAGTCCAGGTCGGGGGGAAATCTTATGCAGGTTTTGATGAAGATTTTGCCACGGTAAATCCTTATTTCGGCACAGACGGCATAAATCCTTTTATCGATGTGTGCAAACAGGAAAAGAAGGGGGTTTTCATTTTGGTGAAGACGTCCAATCCAAGCAGCGGCGAATTTCAGGATCGTTTGGCGGATGGACGGCCTTTGTATGAGATTGTCGGAGAAAAGGTGGCTGAATGGGGCGAATCCTGCATGGGGGATTCCTACAGCTATGTGGGTGCAGTGGTAGGCGCGACTTATCCGGAGATGGGAAGAGTATTGCGCCGGATCATGCCTAAGGCATATATTCTCGTACCCGGCTATGGCGCTCAGGGGGGAAAAGGAGAGGATCTTGTGGATTTCTTCCATGAAGACGGTCTGGGAGCTATTGTCAATTCTTCCAGAGGAATTATTGCGGCTTATCAGCAGGAAAAATACGCGAAGTTCGGAGCGCAGCATTTTGGAGAAGCGGCCCGCGCGGCGGTGGAAGATATGAGAGACGACATTATGTCTGCTTTGAACCGGAGAGGGTGAATATAACAGGTTGTAACGGGATGCATAACGGTTGCACCCTAATAGTAAATATGGTAAAATTGGGGAAATATTTCGCAATGGAATGATAAATGATAATAGATAAAACCTGTGACGCGGAGGATTACGGATATATGGAACAGTATAAAGAGGAATTTATTCGATTTATGGTAGACAGCCAGGTGCTGAAATTCGGAGAGTTTACTTTGAAAAGCGGGCGCAAATCCCCTTTTTTTATGAATGCCGGGGGATATGTGACGGGAACGCAGTTAAGGAAACTGGGAGAATATTATGCCAGGGCGATTCATGACAACTACGGTTTGGATTTCGATGTACTGTTCGGCCCCGCATATAAGGGAATTCCGCTCAGTGTGGCAACGGCTATGGCGATCAGTGAGTTATACGGCAAAGATGTAAAATATTGTTCTAACCGGAAGGAAGAGAAAGACCATGGCGATACCGGCATTCTTTTAGGAAGCAAATTAAAGGATGGAGACAGGGTCGTAATCATAGAGGATGTGACTACCTCTGGCAAGTCGATTGAAGAAACGTTTCCTATATTGAAGGCACAGGCGGACGTGGAGATCAAAGGGCTTATGGTATCCTTGAACCGTATGGAAAAGGGACAGGGAGAAATGAGCGCGCTGCAGGAAATCAAGGAAAAATACGGATTTGATGCTAATGCCATCGTAACGATGGGAGAGGTAGTGGAATATTTGTATGGCAGACCGTATCATGGTACAATATATATTGATGATGAATGTAAGGCGTCGATCGACGCATACTATAAGCAATACGGCGCAAGAGAATAAGGAAAACAGGAATGGAGGAAGGGCATGGAAGAAAAAATATATAAGACCATGAGCGGCTCGGGAGCTTTGAATATTGTAGTGGGAGTAGTCACCCTGGTGGCCGGGATTACAGGAGGAGTTCTTCTGATTATAAGCGGAGCGAAGCTGCTTTCGAGCAAATCAAAGATACTGTTTTAGCAAGGGTGGGCATTTCCGGAAAAGGAATGCCCATTCGGAGATTAAACGATAATGGAGGCATGGCTGTTAAAATGGTTCAGAAAAAAGGCCGCAAGGGAAAAAAGAGAAGCGGTTATATATTTACGGTACGGAAGCACCCGGAAAAGGGAATTATGTCAACGATTTTGGGCACGCTTTCGATTCTTTCGGTGGGAGCCGCAGTCTATCTGGCATACAGGAACGGAGGGGATGCGCTGCCGCAGTATGGGGCAGCCGTATTTCTTGTCACTCTTTTTTCCATAGCAGGGTTGGTACTCGGCATATTGTCCAGAATAGAGAAGGATAACTATTATTTGTTTCCCCATTTGGGCATAGGGCTGAACGTGCTTTGCTTTGCGATGATTAGTTTTATTTTATATGCCGGAATATAAGTGGAACAGGAGCGGAACAGCGGTATGGATATGGCAGAAAATGTAAAAGAAAGATATGAACTGGCAAAGGAACGTATTTTGGAAGTTTCGGAGGAGGACGGCGTCCGGGGGGAATACGGCATATATTTCCGAAAAACGGCGGCCTTTGTAGGAGAAATGACAGATGCCTATGATTATGTGGACAGCGGAAAGCTGTATGAGGCATCTTTGGAAGAATTGCAGGAAAGAAACCGGAGACTGTACAGGGACATCCTGCCCGGGAATTATGACGGAAGTTATGGAAATCCATCTTATGCCGTAAAAAAATTGGGAGATGGCTACGGACAGCTTCTTTCTTTTCTTTATACGGAGTTAAGGAGCCTGATCGCTTTTGCTTATGAAACGAATCTGTTTGAAATGACGATTCGGATGGAATTGTTCCTCGAAATATACAGCGCTTTTACCTGTGCGGAGGAAGAGGGAAAAGAAGCACCGGATTATGAGGAGATCAGGCAGATCATTTATTGGTTTGTCAGCGATTATTCGGAATTGTCAGCGAAAAAGCGCCTTCGGGAACAGCTTTGCCCGGAGGAAGATTTTGCGTTGAGGATTATTATGGACAGCGATTTGGAGGATATACGGTATCTGTATTATTTTGGAGAATATATTACGGAGGAAGAACTGGAAACAGCAAAGCATTTGAATGGAATGAGGCCGGAAGAGATCAGGCGGATGGCCGATACCTACACCGAAGGATACCGGATCGGTTTTGAAGTGTATGAAAAGGATATTTCGAAAAAGAAAACCGTGAATATTCTCTATTGCCTTGGGTTTGAACGGATGATAAGGGCGGCGGTGGAAAATTTTGCAAAAATGGGACTGAGTCCCGCCATATACAGGGCAAGGGAAAGCGTCCTGTGGGGAAAAAGCATTCGTAAAAATGGGTTTTACGGGGCTATCGCCAACAGGCAGTATGAGTATGATCATAAAGAGGATCAGGCGCTGTATTTGGACAGACAGTATACCAACCGCAGACTGGAAGTAATGAAAGAGGCTTTTGAGGCTCTCAAAGAAGAAGCGGCATTGCTTGGCGGACCTGCGGTAGTGGAAGTGTTTGGGGAAGAGCCCTTTGTGCCGGAGGTAAAGGCGGAGGCTTTAAAACTTTCCGAAAAGCAGCAAAAACTGGAAGTGGATGCCATGGCAGCAGCGGGAGAACTGAGAAATGAATATATCAGAGGGGAAGAACGGAGCTATACAATCATTGCTTTTCCGGTTCCTTCGATCGGGGAAAAATATGAAGAAATCTTTGATGAGACCGTCAGGATCAATACGTTGGACTATAACCTTTACCGGGAGATCCAGCAGACGATGATCGAGGCATTGGACAGAGCGGATCATGTGACAATAAAGGGGATGGGAAAAAACAGGACGGATTTGAAAATAAAACTTCATGAACTGAACGACCCGGATAAAGAAACAAACTTTGAAAACTGTGTGGCGGATGTGAATATTCCGGTGGGCGAAGTATTTACCTCCCCGCTTTTAAAAGGAACGGAAGGTCTGCTCCATGTAAGTCGGGTCTTTTTAAACGGATTGGAATACAGAGACCTGGAAATGACTTTTACCGATGGAATGATAAGCAGTTATCGTTGCGGAAATTTTGCGTCGGAAGAGGAAAACAAAAAATATATCAAGGATCATGTTCTGTTCCGGCATGACACGCTGCCTATGGGTGAGTTTGCCATTGGAACCAATACGGCTGCCTATGTTATGGCGAAAAAATACGGGATCGGGGATAAACTGCCCATATTGATTGCAGAGAAGATGGGGCCGCACTTTGCGGTAGGGGATACCTGTTATTCCCATGAAGAAGAGCTGGTTACTTACAATCCGGACGGAAAGGCGATGGCTGCCAAAGAAAACGAAGTGTCGGCGCTGCGCCATACGAACAAGGGAAAGGCTTATTTTAACTGCCATACGGATATTACAATCCCTTATGATGAACTGGGAGAATTGGCAGCGGTGGACAGGGACGGAAAGAAGGAAGCGATTATCAGGGAAGGACGTTTTGTCCTGAAAGGATGCGAAGCCTTGAACCGCCCGCTGGATGAATAGAAAATATGCGAAAATATGGGTTGCGTGTGAAAACATTTTTTAGTAAACTAAGAAATGGAACAATATATGTTTAAAGGAGATAAAACGGTTATGGCAAGGGTTGGGATTGTAATGGGAAGCGATTCGGATATGCCGGTTATGGCAAAGGCCGCCCAGGTTTTGGATGAATTGGGGATTTCTTATGAAATGAGGATTATTTCGGCTCACAGAGAGCCGGATGTGTTTTTTGAATATGCGAATACGGCGGAAGAAAAGGGATTTAAGGTAATTATCGCGGGAGCGGGCATGGCGGCCCATCTGCCGGGCATGTGCGCGGCAATTTTTCCCATGCCGGTGATCGGTATTCCAATGCATACCACTTCTTTAGGAGGTAGGGATTCCCTTTATTCCATCGTTCAGATGCCGTCAGGGATTCCGGTAGCGACGGTGGCGATTAACGGCGGAGCCAACGCGGGTATTCTGGCAGCGAAGATACTCGCCGTTTCCGATGAGGAGTTGTTGAAAAAGCTGAAGGATTACAGCAGTTCTTTGAAAGAAAGCGTACAGGCAAAAGATGAAAAACTTCAGGAATTGGGCTATAAAGGTTATATGAAATAAAGAAGCGGGCGGAGGAAAAAGGAATGGACTATAAGAAGGCCGGTGTAGACATTGAGGCTGGGTACCAATCGGTAGAATTAATGAAAAAATATGTGAAAGAAACGATGCGTCCGGAGGTGCTTGGCGGTTTGGGCGGTTTTTCCGGGGCATTTTCCCTTTCATCGATTAAAAATATGGAAAAGCCTACTCTTGTGTCGGGAACGGACGGTGTAGGCACCAAACTGAAACTGGCATTTTTGATGGATAAACACGATACGGTAGGAATTGACTGTGTTGCCATGTGTGTGAATGACATCGCATGTGCGGGCGGAGAGCCTTTATTTTTTCTCGATTACATAGCGTGCGGCAAGAATTATCCGGAGAAGATCGCGACGATCGTAAAAGGCGTGGCGGAAGGATGCAAACAGTCAGGCGCGGCGCTGATCGGCGGAGAGACGGCGGAGATGCCGGGCTTTTATCCGGAGGACGAATATGATCTGGCCGGGTTTGCAGTAGGCGTGGTGGATGAAAAAGATTTGATTACCGGACAGGATATCGGGCAGGGCGATGTTCTCATCGGCATTGCGTCTTCCGGCGTACACAGCAATGGTTTTTCCCTGGTCAGAAAAGTATTCGATATGACGAAGGAAAGTCTGGATACCTATTATGATGTGCTGGGAAAAACATTGGGCGAGGCGTTGATCGAGCCTACCAAAATATATGTGAAGGCATTGAAAGAGATAAGGGACGCCGGCATCAGGATAAAAGGCTGCAGCCATATCACGGGCGGAGGCTTTTATGAAAATATTCCAAGGATGCTGCCGGAGGGAATGCGGGCCGTTATCAGGAAGGACAGTTACGAGGTGCCGGCTATTTTCCGGCTGTTGCAGGAAAAAGGCGGTTTGGAAGAAAAAATGATGTATAATACATATAATATGGGAATCGGTATGGTATTAGCCGTAGAAGAAAGCCAGGCGGAACAGGTGATGGAGGCAGTTCGCAGGGCCGGGGAAAGTCCATACAGGATAGGGTATGCCGAGTCCGGCGAAAAAGGGGTAGTTTTATGCTGAGAGTAGTCGTGTGCGTCTCCGGCGGCGGAACAAATCTCCAGGCAATGATCGACGGTATAAAAGAGGGCCGTATCAACAATGCCGGAATTGTACGGGTGATCAGCAACAACAGAGACGCTTATGCGTTAAAACGGGCAGAGGAAAATCATATTCCGGGAGTATGTATCTCTCCGAAGGATTATGCGGACAGGGAGGCATTCCATAAGGCGCTGTTGGAAGCCGTAAGGGAGGCGGAACCGGATCTTATCGTGCTGGCAGGATTCCTTGTGGTGATTCCGAAGGAAATGATTGCGGAATACACGAATAAAATTATTAATATACATCCTTCGCTGATCCCGTCTTTTTGCGGGACAGGATATTATGGGATGAAGGTGCACGAAGGCGCGCTGAACCGAGGGGTAAAAATCACCGGGGCGACGGTGCATTTTGTAGACGAAGGCACGGATACCGGTCCGATTCTGTTACAGAAACCGGTGGAAATCATGGAAGGCGATACGCCGGAAATATTGCAGAGGCGGGTTATGGAAGAGGCTGAATGGATACTGTTGCCGGAGGCTGTCGATGCGATAGCGAATGGCCGGGTGGAAATAAAGGATAACAGGTGCAGAATCTTAAAAAACAGAAAGGATAGTGGTGTTTCATGAAAGTTTTAATCGTCGGGAGCGGCGGAAGAGAACACGCGATCGCTTTGAGCGTGGCCAAAAGCCCGAAAGTGGATCAAATATACTGTGCCCCCGGGAATGCCGGTATCGGCGGGCTGGCGCAGTGTGTTCCGATTGGAGCCATGGAATTCGATAAAATTGTAGCCTTTGCAAAGGAAAAAGAGATTGATCTGACGATCGTGGGTATGGATGATCCTTTGGTGGGAGGCTTGGTAGACGAACTGGAGAAGGCAGGGTTAAGAGCCTTTGGACCGAGGAAAAATGCGGCGATATTGGAAGGAAGTAAGGCATTTTCCAAAGATCTGATGAAAAAGTACCATATTCCTACGGCGGAATATGAAAATTTTGACGATGCAGAGGCGGCGGAGGCTTATCTGGAAAACGCACGGTTTCCCGTGGTGCTAAAAGCAGACGGACTTGCTTTGGGAAAAGGGGTATTGATCTGCGAGAATTTGGAAGAAGCAAAGGAAGGCGTAAAATCTATTATGCTGGATAAGAAATTCGGCTCGGCCGGCAGTCGGATGGTAATTGAAGAATTTATGACCGGCCGGGAAGTATCGGTGCTTTCTTTTGTAGACGGGAAGACGATTAAGACCATGACTTCGGCCCAGGATCATAAAAGAGCCATGGACGGGGATATGGGCTTGAATACGGGCGGAATGGGGACTTTTTCTCCGAGTCCGTTTTATACGAAAGAAATCGATGAGTTTTGTATGAAATATATTTACCAGCCTACGGTAGATGCCATGGCGGCCGAGGGAAGGGAATTTAAGGGAGTGATTTTCTTTGGCCTGATGCTGACGGAAAAGGGACCGAAAGTGCTGGAATATAATGCCCGCTTCGGCGATCCGGAAGCACAGGTAGTGCTGCCCAGAATGAAAAACGATATGATAGAGGTAATTGAGGCATGCATTGACGGGAAATTGGATGAAATAGATCTGCAATTTGAGGACAATGCGGCAGTCTGTGTAGTTCTTGCTTCCGAAGGATATCCGGTAGCATACGAAAAGGGTTATTTGATACAGGGGTTGGAAAGCTTTGAAGGAAAAGACGGTTATTATTGTTTTCATGCCGGAACAAAGAAAACAGAGGAAGGAATCGTGACGAACGGCGGAAGGGTCCTGGGTATTACAGCAAAGGGAAGGGAGTTGAAGGAAGCCAGGGAAAACGCCTATCGGGCTGTGCAATGGGTTACTTTTGAAAATAAGTACATGCGCAATGATATAGGAAAAGCGATTGAGGAGGTATAAGGGGTATGGGTATCACGGATAAAGAAGCGCTCAGGATGGAAGCATTGGGTATCACCAACTATAACAGGCCGTATGTATGCGATAATTGCGGCGGACTCATGGAGTTTAAAGGGTGCGGCGAATACGAATGCGAAGACTGCCATACGAAGGGGTTTGATGACTATGGCAAGGTAAGGAATTATATTGAGCTTCACAGGGGGGCGAACGCGGCGGAAATCGAATCGAAAACCGGAGTAACGCAGAAATCGATTCGGCAGATGTTAAAGGAATCCAAACTTGAGATCACCGCTGATTCCGTAGCATTTATGAGATGCGAGATCTGCGGGGTGAATATTCGTTCGGGCAGATTCTGCCCCAAATGCGAGGCTTCTTATCATAAGGAAAAAGAAAAGCAAATGAGGGAAAAATTAAAAGGATTTGGATTGGAAAACGAAGAAGAAAGAAGGGAACGCCAGAAAGGCGAAAAACGCTTCCTTCGCGACGAGTAGGAAACATTTTCCTGAAAGTACATTTTTGGAAATACTTTCCTGAAAAAACACTTTCCTGGAAATACGGATCAGAGAGGAAATACGGATGAGGACAACATTAGGAAGAAAAATTGTTACAATTATGTCGGGCATTATTTTGGCAGCCGCCATGTTTATCAATACGCCTGCGGAAGTTATGGCCTATCAGCCTACGGTGGGAATTGTATCAGCGGCCGCAGCGAAGGTAAGAAAAGAGCCAAATACATCAAGCGATGTGGTTGGAAGCGTATTGAAGGGCAGTAGCGTTACGGTGACGGATGAGGTGACGGATAGTGCGGGATCAAAATGGTATAAAGTAACGTTCGAGGGGAATACAGGTTATATACGTTCTGATTTGCTGATCAAGGCGACGGTGAGTACGCCGAATACCGTTCAGACTACGACCCAGACCGTACCGGTTATTACGGCAGGAAGCAAGCCGGCGGCGACTACGGCGACTCCGATTGCGGAGACAAAAGCATATGTTAATTATAAAAGCGTTGTCGTACGCCAGGGGGCTTCTACGGATCATGAGGTGATGGGATCTGTGACGGAAAATACGTCTGTGATTATTACCGGGGAAGCAAACGGGGCAAATGGAAGAAAATGGTATCAAATCCGTTATACCAACCAATCGGGCAGGGAAGTAATCGGCTTTGTAAGGGCGGATCTGCTGACGGTAGGAGACCCGCCGGCTGCGGCTGCAGCACCGGAAGCTCCTGCGGATGAGCCGGCGGAACCCGCACCGGAAGAAGGCGCGGAAGCCGGGGCAGGAGAAGGAGGAGAAGGAACGGAAGCGCCGGAAGGGGAAGAGGCTCCCCCGGATGGAAGCGAAGAGGCTCCCACTGAAGCTCCGGCAGAAGCCCCCGCAGAAGATCCGGCCCCTGCGGAACCTCAGGCAAAACCCGATTATGAAATGGTATTTACTCAGAATGACCAGGGAGTGGAAGAATGGTTTTTATATGATAATATTAACGGTACAAGACAGGCGCTGTCCAATCTCCAGGCTGCGGCGGAAGCCGGGGCAAACAGAGGGGATGCGGATGAAGAAGAACTTTCCGTCCAGAAAATTATTATTATTGCTTTAGGGGCGGCAGTGGCAATTCTCGTGATCGTAATCGTGCTTCTTTTGTTCAAAATCAAAGATCTGAATGACGATGAGTATGACGATGATGATGACGATGATGATGACGATGACGAAGAAGATGATGACGATGATGAGGAAGACGATGACGAGGAAGAAGAGAAAGAAAAGAAAAAACCTCGTAAAAGATCTATGGCGGATAGTCTGAAAGCGGTAAATAATGCTGGTTCCGCAAAGATTGCCCGGGAAAAGGAAAAGGGAATCACGATTAAGAATGTGGAATATATTCCGGAAGAAGAGCCTTTTGAACCGGGAAGACCTGTCGTATCGAAGCCACAGACAAAAAGAAAAGCGAAAAATTTTCTGATTGACGATGATGAATTCGAGTTTGAGTTTCTGAATATGGATGACAGAAATTGATGCCTTTACGAAAAGGCCGGATAAAGGAATGGGGTATATGGGAAAGCCTGTATACCCTGTATCTGTTATAATTATATAGTTAATATATGGAACAGTGGAATGCCTGAGGGAAGGAAAGCGGATATCGGTATATGATAATAGAAATTGATTTTAACAGCGATGAAGCCTTGTACTTACAGCTTAGAAACCAGATTATTCTCGGGATCGCGACGGCCAGGATCAGAGAAGGAGATGAATTGCCCTCAGTGAGACAGTTAGCAGGGGATATCGGCATTAATATGCATACGGTGAATAAGGCGTATGCCGTTCTAAAACAGGAGGGGTTTGTAAAGGTAGACCGGCGCAGGGGTGCAGTGATCGCTATTGACACGGACCGCGCGGAAACAATAAGAGAACTTCGGAAGGAATTAAAAGTTATTCTTGCAAAAGTAAGCTGTAAGAATATTTCCAGAGAAGAAGTACATGCTCTTATTGATGAAATATATGAAGATTATGGAGGAATCGATTGATGCAGCCAAAGTTCACGGAAAAGGCAAAGACAGCGTTGATGCTGGCAGAGAAAACGGCGGCGGGCCTGAGGCAGGGATATGTAGGAACCGAACATATTCTGGCAGGGCTTTTAAAGGAAGGGACGGGAGTCGCCGCAAAAGTGCTCGTGGAGAACGGAGTAGAGGAAAAGCAGCTTTTGGAAATGATCCGGGAACTGATTACGCCGGATACAGGAGTGCTTGCAAAAGATAGAGACGGATATTCCCCCAGGGCAATGAAAGTGCTGGAAGAGGCGCATCGCCAGGCGGAACGTTTTGAAACGGGATGTACGGGAACGGAGCATATTCTGCTGGCCCTTGTAAAAGAGGGGGAGAACGTGGCAGTCAGATTGCTGAATACGATGGGAATATCTTTACAAAAGGTCTATGTGGATACGCTGATAGCCATGGGACAGGATGGCGCGTTATACAAAGAAGACTTGGCGAAAAAACAGGGCGGAAGGAAAAAAGGGGGAGCTTCCGTGCTGGAGCAATACAGCCGCGATCTGACCGCTCTTGCCAGAAAAGGAGAATTGGATCCGGTTATCGGGCGGGAAGATGAAATAGGCAGAGTAATCCAGATATTGAGCAGGAGAACAAAGAATAATCCCTGTCTGATCGGAGAACCTGGCGTTGGAAAAACTGCGGTAGTGGAAGGCCTGGCCCTTCGGATTGTAGCCGGAGAGGTGCCGTTTACGGTGCAGGATAAACGGGTAATGACCCTTGATTTATCGGGGATGGTTGCCGGGAGCAAGTATCGGGGAGAGTTTGAGGAGAGAATTAAAAAAGTAATCAAAGAGGTGATTGCCAGCGGCAATGTGATCCTTTTTATTGATGAAATGCATACGATTATCGGTGCTGGAGGGGCGGAAGGGGCTATCGATGCTTCCAATATATTAAAGCCGTCCCTGGCAAGAGGAGAGATCCAGCTGATCGGAGCCACGACGATCTCTGAATACAGGAAATATGTAGAAAAAGATGCGGCTCTGGAACGCCGTTTCCAACCGGTCAATGTGGAAGAACCTACCGAAGAGGAAGCGATCCGTATTTTAAAAGGAGTGGCGGGAAAATATGAGGAGCATCACCATGTCCGGATACAGGAGGATGCGATTGAGGCGGCGGTCAAACTGTCCGTCCGCTATATCAATGACAGAAATCTGCCGGATAAAGCCATCGACCTGATCGATGAAGCCGCTGCCGCATTGCGCCTTAAGACGATGCATATGCCGGATAAAATGAAAGAATTGGCGGAGCAGATCGCAAAAATTGATGTGCAGATTGAGCGCTCTATTCGGATGGAAGCATTTTCCCAGGCCGGGGAGTTGAAACGAAACCAGGATGTACTCATAAAGAAATATGATAAGATGAAACAGCGCTTTGATAAAAACCAGAGAGAACGTAAATATGTGGTCGGTGAAAATGAAATCGCGGAAGTAGTGGCTATGTGGACGAAAATACCGTTAAAGAAACTGGCGGAAAAGGAAAGCGAACGCCTTCTGAAGCTGGAATCCATACTCCATAAAAGGGTCATTGGCCAGGAAGAAGCGGTATCGGCTGTGGCAAGGGCCATGCGCAGGGGAAGAGTGGGATTGCAGGATCCCAATCGCCCCATCGGTTCCTTCCTTTTTCTCGGCCCTACCGGAGTGGGAAAAACGGAGTTGAGCAAGGCGCTGGCAGAGGCGATGTTTGGTTCGGAAAATGCCCTGATACGCGTGGATATGTCGGAATATATGGAAGGGCATTCCGTATCGAAAATGATAGGATCGCCTCCGGGCTATGTGGGATTTGACGAAGGAGGGCAGTTGAGCGAAAAAGTAAGGAGGAATCCTTATTCGGTCGTTCTTTTCGATGAAATTGAAAAAGCTCATCCCGATGTATTTAATATTCTGCTCCAGGTATTGGATGACGGACATATTACGGACTCCAAGGGGCGTAAGGTTAATTTTAAGAATACAATATTGATTATGACGTCCAATGCAGGGGCACAGAGGATCGTGGATCCGAAAAATCTTGGTTTTGCCGTTATGTCCGATGAAAAGAAGAATTATGACAAGATGAAATCCGGGGTGATGGAGGAAGTAAAGAGGCTCTTTAAGCCGGAATTTATTAACCGTATCGACGAGATTATGGTATTCCATCCGTTGCAGAAAGAGGATATGAAGCAGATTGTCACATTGCTTGCTAAAAATCTGACAAAACGGTGCAAGGAACAAATGGATATCGATCTGACGCTGACTTCATCTTTAAAAGAGTATATTATTGAGGAGCATTCCGATGCCAAGATGGGGGCAAGGCCTTTGAAACGGGCCATCCAGACTGTTATAGAAGATGCTCTGGCAGAAGAGATATTGGCGGGAAAGATAAAACAGGGAGACCATGTAAGTGCAGGAGTAAGGGATAAAAAAGTGGTTTTCCATAACAAAAAATTAGTGGATTAAACTGGGAAAATATATTATACTGTACTATAGAATGCGCAAAGGAAAGCATATAAGAGTTTTAGGAGGACATAAGAAATGGCAGTGGTGGAAGAATTACTCCGCGGAGAGGACGGGGGCGCAATCAGTTTTGGCAATCACAAACTGGAGGAAAAAGCGAAATTGGTTGACTTTGAATTCGGTGGAGATCTTTGGAAGGTAAAGACTTATAAGACGATGACAAAGCTTGAAAAGAACGGGATGTTCGTTTATGAGTCGGTGCCGGGCACGAGCGTAAACTGTTTTCAGGAGACGCAGGATGGCATCAGCTTTACGGTGGAGGGCAGCGAGGATGCGCAGATTACCGTAGGACTGCAGGATGAAACGGAATATGAAGTATTTATAAATAACGAAAGCATTGGCAAGATGCGTACGAATTTGGGAGGGAAACTGAACTTAAGCGTGGAACTCAGCGGAGACGGGGAAGTGAACGTCAGAGTGGAAAAATAATAGACTTTGAAAGTGTGCTTTCGACAAAGAGCTGCTTTGGGTAAAAAAGTGTTTTTTATGGAAACGGGACGGTCATCAATATATGAAAGTCCCGTTTTCCTTGCGCCAGGCCAATAGTAAGAGGAGGAGGAAGGAATGGCAAAGGCTAAAAATACAGCCGTATTTTTTTGTCAGGAATGTGGATATGAATCGGTAAAATGGATGGGGCAATGCCCGGGTTGTAAAACGTGGAATTCTTTTGTAGAAGAAAAAATGAGTATTAGAAGCAAAAGAAACGGAGTGCCGGTTAGGGCTGGAGCGGTAGGGCCGGTTAGAACCGGAGCGATAGGATCAGGCCGGGCAGGGGAGGCATCCAGGCTTTCCGAGGTTGTCATGGACGACGGGGAAAGAATCGGTACGGGAATGGAAGAACTGGACAGAGTGTTGGGAGGCGGGATCGTTCCTGGTTCCCTGACGCTGGTAGGAGGGGATCCCGGCATAGGAAAATCCACTCTGTTGCTGCAAGTATGCCAAAAATTGGTAAATAAGGGGCAGAAAGTATTATATATATCAGGAGAGGAATCCTTAAAGCAGATAAAAATAAGGGCGGAACGGATCGGGGAGTTCGGCGATGATTTGCTGCTGCTTTGCGAAACCAATCTGGATATTATCGAAGAAGCGATATTGCATATCTGCCCCTGTATGGTGGTGATCGATTCCATACAGACGATGTACAGCGAAGAAATATCTGCGGCACCGGGAAGCGTGTCCCAGGTAAGGGAGGCTACTGGAGTCTTTTTACAGCTTGCCAAGGGAATGAACGTGTCCATTTTCATCGTAGGGCACGTGACGAAGGAAGGAACGGTGGCGGGGCCTAGAGTCTTGGAGCATATGGTGGATGCCGTGCTTTATTTTGAAGGAGACAGGCACGCTTCTTACCGCATTCTCAGAGGGGTGAAGAACAGGTTTGGATCGACGAATGAGATCGGTGTGTTCGAGATGCGGGAAGAAGGTCTGACAGAGGTAAAAAATCCGTCGGAATTTATGCTGGAGGGAAGGCCGGAGGGAGCCAGCGGATCCATAGTGGCGTGTTCTATGGAGGGCACAAGGCCCATATTGATCGAGATACAGGCTCTTGTATGCGGCAGCAATTTTGGGATTCCGAGAAGGCAGGCGACAGGCACGGATTTTAACAGGGTCAACCTTTTAATGGCGGTGCTGGAAAAGAGGGCGGGATTGCAGCTGTCGGGTTGTGATGCTTATGTGAATCTTGCCGGAGGCATCAAAATTATGGAACCGGCTATCGATCTGGGAATCGTGATGGCGGTAGTTTCCAGCTTTAAGAACCGTGCGGTGGACGATAAAATGATTGTATTCGGAGAGGTAGGACTGAGCGGGGAAGTGCGGGCGGTGAGCATGGCGGAGCAAAGAGTGCTGGAAGCTAAGAAGCTGGGATTTCATTCGTGCGTGGTGCCGGCGGTTTGTCTGAAAGGAATAAAAAATCAAGAGGGGATAAAAATAATCGGTGTGAAATCGGTACGGGATGCCATCGATCTGATATAGAGGAGCGGAATGAGATGGGAAAGTTAATGGTATATTTAAAAGGCTACAAAAAGGAGACAGTGCTGGCGCCTCTTTTTAAAATGCTGGAGGCCTCCTTCGAACTGCTGGTTCCACTTGTGATGGTGCAGATCATCGACAGGGGAATTGCCGGGGCGGACGGAGGATTTATTTTTCGAATGAGTCTCATTATGATAACATTGGGCATTATCGGCCTCGTCTGTTCGATTACCGCCCAATATTTTGCGGCAAAGGCGGCTGTGGGATTTTCGGCGCAGTTGAAACATTCCCTGTTTGCCCATATCCAGTCGTTGTCTTTTTCGGAAATGGATGAGATCGGAGCATCCACGCTGATTACCAGAATGACGAGCGATGTAAACCAGGTACAGTCCGGCGTAAACCTGATCTTGCGCCTTTTCCTCCGTTCGCCCTTTATCGTGGCAGGAGCGATGGTGATGGCATTTACTATCGATGTGAAATCAGCAATGGTCTTTACGGTGACGATTCCCTTGCTGTGTGTAGTAGTATTTGGGATTATGCTGATCAGTATGCCGCTGTATAAGAAAGTCCAGGCAGGTCTGGACAGAATACTGAAAATCACGAGGGAAAATCTGACCGGAGCCAGAGTGGTGCGCGCTTTCAATAAAGAAGAAACGGAGATTCGCGGCTTTGAAGAAGGCAACAGGGATCTGACGAAAATGCAGATGTTTGTAGGACGGATATCTGCTCTGATGAATCCTTTGACTTATATTATTATTAACGGGGCGGTGATCGTCCTCATCCAAACAGGCGCATGGCAGGTGGATCAGGGCTATATTACCCAGGGCGAAGTCGTTGCGCTGGTCAATTATATGTCTCAGATATTGGTGGAACTGATCAAGCTGGCGAACTTGATCATTACGGTGACAAAAGCCTTTGCCTGTGCCAACCGCATTCAGGATATCTTTGAAACAAAACCGGGGATTGGGGATGCCGGACAGCCGGTAAAAAGAGCGGATGAAAAAGGAAACATGGAAAATGATAAGGCAGAGGCGGTTAGCTTTGAACACGTAGGCCTTACTTATAAAAATGCGGGAGCGGAATCCCTGACAGATATCAGCTTCCGGGTGCGTAAGGGGCAGACCATCGGCATTATAGGCGGAACGGGCTCGGGAAAATCTTCCATTGTCCATCTGATTCCACGGTTTTATGATGCGACAAGGGGGAGCGTGAAAATAAACGGGATCGATGTGAAGGAATATCCGCTGGAGGAATTGCGCGGAAAAATCGGCATGGTTATGCAGAAAGCAGTTCTTTTTAAAGGAACGATCAGGGAAAATTTGCTATGGGGGAAGGAAGATGCTACGGAGGAGGAAATGTGGCGTGCATTGGAGATTTCACAGGCAAAGGAGTTTGTGGAAACGAAGGAGGGAGGACTGGAAGCACAGGTTGCCCAAGGAGGAAAGAACCTTTCCGGAGGCCAGAAGCAAAGGCTGACGATCGCCCGGGCGCTGATTCGTAAACCGGAAATCCTCATTTTGGACGATAGTGCATCGGCCCTTGACTTTGCTACGGATGCCAGGCTCAGGAAGGCAATTCGGGAGATGGATGAAGAGATTACGGTGTTTATCGTATCCCAAAGAGCTTCTTCCATACAGTATGCGGATTTTATTATCGTGATGGACGACGGAGAAGTGGCTGGTATGGGAACCCATGGGGAACTGCTGCAAAGCTGCGGAGTCTACAGGGAGATTTATGATTCCCAGTTCAAGAAGGAGGGAAAGGCGCGATGAAGGGCAGAAAAAGTCAGAAGGATATTCTGTTTCAAGTGATGGGATATATCAGAAGATATTGGATTTATCTGGGAGTATCTATCCTGATGGCGGCGCTTACGGTGGCGTTGACATTGTATCTCCCTATCCTGACGGGAGATGCCATTGACTTGATCATTGGAAAAGGATTGGTGGATTTTCAGGGGATCATGGTTATTTTGGAAAAAATGGCCATAGCGATTGGTGTGACGGCCGCTGCCCAGTGGTTGATGAACGTATGCAATAATAAGATGACCTATGGAATTGTCCGGGATATCAGAAATGAGGCTTTCCGAAAAATAGAGAAGCTGCCTTTGAAATATATTGATTCCAATTCTTACGGAGAGGTGGTCAGCCGGGTTATTGCAGATGTGGATCAGTTTGCCGACGGGCTTTTGATGGGATTTACCCAGTTATTTACCGGAGTTGTTACGATTCTTGGTACTCTGGCGATTATGCTGACGATCAACATAGGGATCACGGCGGTGGTAGTCTGCATTACCCCGGTATCTTTTCTGGTAGCGAATTTTATTGCGAAGAAAACCTTCCATATGTTCCGGCGGCAGTCCGAGACGAGGGCGGAGCAGACGGCGCTGATCGATGAAATGGTAGGCGGGCAGAGAGTGGTACAGGCTTTCGGATATGAAGAGAATGCGATGGAACGTTTTGATGAAATCAATGAAAGATTGCAGAAATGTTCGTTACAGGCTATTTTCTTTTCTTCCATTACCAATCCGGCTACTCGTTTTGTCAACAGCCTGGTTTATACGGGAGTGGGTATTACGGGGGCTTTGTTTGCCATTCGGGGAGGGATCAGCGTTGGGATGCTTTCCTGCCTGCTGACTTATGCGAACCAGTATACGAAGCCTTTTAACGAAATATCCGGCGTAATTACGGAGCTGCAGAATGCTCTTGCATGTGCGGGGAGGATTTTTGAACTGATGGAAGAGGAGCCTCAGATACCGGATGCGGAGGACGCCCTGGAACTGAAAGATGTGAGAGGAAATGTAACATTGGAAAATGTTTCTTTTTCCTATGTGCCGGATAAAAAGCTGATCCGGGGATTTAATTTGTCTGTAAAACCGGGACAGAGGGTAGCGATTGTCGGCCCTACCGGATGCGGCAAGACAACGATTATTAATCTTTTGATGCGGTTTTACGATGTGGATGAAGGAAGCATACGGGTGGAAGGAACAGATATACGGGATGTAACGAGAAAGAGTCTGCGTACCGCCTATGGCATGGTATTACAGGAGACATGGTTGAAAACGGGGACTATACGGGAAAATATTGCGATGGGAAGGCCGGATGCGACAGAAGAAGAAATTATTGAGGCGGCTAAGGCGGCTCATGCCCATAGTTTTATCAAGCGTCTGCCGGAAGGATATGATACGGTAGTTGCAGAAGATGGGGGCAATCTATCCCAAGGGCAGAAGCAGCTTTTATGTATTACAAGAGTAATGCTTTGCCAGCCGGATATGCTGATTCTGGATGAAGCGACGTCATCCATCGATACGAGGACGGAGCTGAAAATACAGAATGCTTTTGCAAAGCTGATGGAAGGAAGAACCAGTTTTATCGTCGCCCACAGGCTTTCTACAATACAGGAGGCGGATATTATACTGGTGATGAAGGATGGAAATATCATAGAACAGGGAAATCATGAGTCGCTGCTGGAAAAGGGAGGCTTTTATGCGGAACTGTACCACAGCCAGTTTGCGGTATAATGCTGTTTACTTCCCTTTCAAAGTAAAGAGGAAGTCCAGTTCCTCTTCTTTATAGTAAAAAAAGCTGATATAGGCAAATGCGGCCATTCCGATACAGACATAGCAGTCGGCAATGTTGAATTTGGGGAAATCAATGGGTACGAAGTAAATAAAGTCTATGACGTACCCATTTGCGATCCGGTCGATCAGATTTCCGATTCCTCCGGCGATAATGAGGAGCATGGACGCTTGCATCGGCAGATACCGGTTATTTTCGGCTTTCGGGATCTGCCAGTACTTAACGATGAGAAAAAGCATGGCGCATGTTGTCAACGTAATCAGGAAGCCCTGCTTCCCCATAAAAGAACTGAAAGCGGCTCCTGAATTTTCCAGATAGGAAAATTCAAGAATACCGGAAAGAAGAGGATAGTCCGGCTGCCCTTTCAAACGGTCAGCGGCTGATAGTTTGGCAGCCTGATCCAGAAAGATCAACAAGAATACAATGATAATGGGATATATCTTTTTATATATTTTTTTCATAAGCCAGTCTCCTTTAGAACAGAAAATTTCCCGGCGCGTCCTTACAGGGAAAGAACACATTTATAAAAAAAGCACTGACAAATCAATTATCAGCGCCTTTTGCCTTATTTAAGAAGCAGGGGCAGTAGGAATCGAACCCACATCGATGGTTTTGGAGACCACTGTTCTACCTTTGAACTATGCCCCTATTTATGACAGTTCTCAACCACCGAAAATTATTATAGCATAAAGGTGAGAAGATAGCAAGAAATATTTTCTATAAAGAGTGGAATCCAGGAATCGCTTTTTCCAGACAGTACGACCCTCCCAAACGGGGATGGAAAAAGCGATTCCTGGATTTCATATGGTTATAGCATATTTTTGTTGATTTTCGGCGGAGCCGTGGAAGATCTTTCGATGTATTGGGCCCTTAGCATGGTTCTGCTGATCGATACGTGGTTGATCAGGCAGTTCATGGCAAAGTAGGCGCATTTGCCAAGTTCGATGCGGTCCTGGCGTATTGTCGTCAAGGGAGGATTGATTTCAGTGGAAACGGGCAGGTCGTCGAAACCGATAACGCTGATATCTTCCGGTACCCGGAGGCCGCGCAGCTTGCATTCCGCTATGACTCCCGAAGCGAGATAGTCGTTGCTGCATAAAATAGCTGTGGCGCCTTCTTCCAAGAAGACAGGTACATGGTATTTGGCATTTTCTACTACATAATAGCTGTAAGCCGTCAATTTTTCGTTGTATTCCAGGGTATGAGAGGCAAGGCTGTCGATATAGGCCTGTAAGCGCTGGTCGGAAACCATGGAGTTCGGCGAACCGTTAAGAAAGGCAATCCGTTTGTGGCCGAGGGCGGCAAGATGTTCGATGGCGGAATCGATTCCTTCGAAACTGTCTGTGCCTACATAGGCCACATTAGGATTTTTCTTAATATAATTATCGAATAATACTGTTGGAATAGTAGTAGTATTTAACTGCGCCATCCAGTTATCCTGAAGGGTAAAACCTACGAGAAAAGCGCCGCTATAGCCGTTTTTTAACATAAATGTGTCGTATTTTTCTTCTATTTGAAAAGCAGGATTGACGGGGGAGACAATGACATCCCATTTATCCCTGTATGCAGCCTGCCGGAAACCGAGAATAATCTCGTAACCAAACTGATTGCTGGACTCATAATCCATATTTTCCATGAAGATACATAATTTTTTATGTTCTTCTTTTTTCATTTTTTTTGTGGTATAACCCATTTCCACCGCCGTGTCCAGCACTGTTTGGCGGAGCGTGTCGCTGATGTCGCTTGCACCGTTCAACCCTTTCGACACAGTTCCGACGGAAATACCAAGTTTATCCGCAATATCCTTAATTGTAGCCATTTTCGATCTCTTTCCTGTAATTTCAATTTTATCTCATTTAGTATATAGGCAAAAAGGGCGGATTGCAAGAGAGGAATGTTAAAACATGAAGATACATTTTCGCAGGATAAAAGCTATCTTTTTCGGGAAAGAGGGCGGAAGATGGTCATTCGCCCTGTCCATCCCACGATCCGCACGAGGATAATGCCGATAAAGATACCGATGCTGTCGATCGCCACATCTTTTTTCGACGGCCCTCTGCCTTTGACAAAGGATTGATGATACTCATCGAAGGCGGCGAAACCGACACAGAACAATCCGGCTACGAGCATAAGGGGGATGCCTCTTAAGCCATAGACATAAAGCGGAAAGGCGACGGATACTGCCAGAATAAAATATTCCGTAACATGCCCCAGCTTGCGGACATAATAATGGATTTTTTTGACATAATGCTCCACTTGTTCTTCCGTAAGATCTTTTTTCAATAATTTGTCCGCTGTTACTACAATTTTATGGCTGACCTTCAGACTGAGCTGGCTGCTGGTAACGCCGTCCTGGGCAGAAAGACGGAAGATCATATACATGACAAAAATTGCCGGAACAAAGGAAAGCGGCTTTAAAACAAAGCGTAATGTCTTTTTTATAAACAATAATATATATTTCATAATCGATATCCTTTCCTTTTATAAAAACAAGAATATTGGAAATGGAGGAAATGCGCTTCAGAGATATGCGTTTCCGAACAGGGACAGGAAGAGCTGACACACTCTGATGCACGGAACATTCCGTTGAATCTCTTAAAACAAAAACGTATACTCCATAGAGGTTACTATGGAGTATACGCTTTTTATTTTGTCATGCAAGTAGATTTCCTTAAATTTTATGCTTTCTTCATAATTGTTATAATTGCTACGCGTTTAGTCCACAGGAGTCTGGGACGGTTTTACCAGTACAAAGGAAATAACGAGCGCCACTACGTAGAGAACGGTAGTCACATATAATACGTTATTGAAAGAACCGGTTTTGCTGACAATATAGGAACTGAGCTGGTTGCCGGAGAGTCCTGCAAAAGCCCATGCGGAAAGAGCGAGGCCGTGGATCTGGCTGATGCTCTTCATACCAAACCGGTCTGACAGCAAGGTAGGAAGATTGCTGAACCCGCCGCCATATCCTGCGTTGATTACACAAAGAAGGATAATAGCGAGGAAAACAATTCCGTTGTTGATACCGTTTGTCACGATCATAAGGCCGGAGAATGCGATCGACAGAATGAAAATTAGTTTGTAGATCGTATTTCTGTCTTTCAGCTTGTCGGCTGCTGCCGAGAAGCCAAGCCTTCCGCCCGCGTTGAAAACGGCGGTCAGGGAAGAAACAATACCGATGGTAGCGGCAGAGACGCCCATATTGGTCAGGATATCTTTTTCCTGGGAAATGAGGGCAAGACCGCAGGTAATATTAATATAGAACATAAGCCAGGTACCGATAAAAGTAGGATTTTTGAAAATATCCGATACTTTGGTAGCGGATTTCCCCTGGTCTTCCGCCCAGCCGTCCGGTTTCTTCAATAAAAGATGGCCGATGAACATCATAATGAAATAAGCAATAGCAAGCACATAGAACATATTGATAATGCCTACTGCGCCGATGAGAGCGGTCATAACAGGGCTTGCGATTACTTTTGCAAGGCCGAAGCCCGCAACTGCAAGACCGGTAGCCAGGCCCTTCTGGTCGCTGAACCAGAGCATAAGAGTTTTGACCGGTGACAAGTAGCCAAGGCCGAGGCCGATACCCATAATAACGCCATAGCAGATATAAATTCCAAGTAAAGATTTAAAATGAACGCAAAGACCAGTTCCCGCAAAACCTGCTGCAAAACAGATCGTAGCGATCAGGGAAGATTTGTGGATATTTTTTTCCACAATGCGTCCGGCAAAAGCGGCGGACATGCCCAAAAAGAAGATGGCGATACTGAACGCCCATTCCACCTCTCCTTTGGAACGGCCGAGATATTCGGCAATGTCACTTTTTAACAGGGACCAGCAATATACCGTACCGATACTGCAATGGAGCAGAAGAGCGGGGATCGCGGCCCTTACCCATTTGTTGTTTGGTAAACCTTTCATATTTTTTTCTCACTTTCTGTATGTAATATTGAAAAACCCACTCACTCTATTATACATCGACAAATATTTATTTCAAGTAGAAAAAGCCGGTTTTCCGCAGTCGTTTTTTAGCTTTCCAGGAACTTTTTCTGGTTCAGGATTTCTTCAGGAATCGTAATGTTTGTATGATTCAGTTTCTGGCACAAATTGTCAATATGATGTATTTTTTGTGACTGCTTCAAGTCGTACTTTTCCAGCATCTCCTTATACATAGGATTGCTTTTCAGCTTATCACGAATCGCTTTGGAAAACGGGCAGTAAGCTGCGATGATAGTTCTGGCCACTTTGTTTAAGCGGGGCGAACTATTGCCTTCGTATAGGATCCAGGTGATGTAGTCGCGGACAAACATTTCTTTGTAACTGTTTTTGGCTTTCTGCATGGCGGATTTGATTTTGTCCTTGGCATCTGCCGTAAGTTCGTGATTCTTTTTATAAAACTGAATATAATCGAAATATTCGCTGGTAAGGGATGGCTCGGAGACATCGTTCCACCTCGGACCCTGTACCCTTCGGCACATTTCCCAGCGGAATTCGCCGGTAAGCCTCGTCATTGCAGCTTCCAGATCTTCCATCTGGAAGATGGAAACCATCATGCGGGAAGGGGTAGTACGGCGTTTCCCTTCGATTTCCTGCCACATAACGCCGCGGGTACCGATATTGGGCATAAGGATAACGTCCGGCAGAATCTCAACACTGACATATTCCCGTTGGATGCCGGCAGCAGTATTAACGTAAACGGTTTCACGGTAATATGCCCCGAAATCCACGGAACGGATCTTATCTACGGCGGCAGTCATCTTACTTGCCGTAACAAGGCTCTTGTCCAGTTCTTTCAATACATTATGCTCGGAAAAAAGCGGACAGAAGGTGGTAATACGGCCAAAGGTCATTTTGTTGACAAGAGGGAACATGTTGTTCAGCTCAAATAAAACTTTTTCACGATTGTCATCGACCATTTCTTTTTCCATAGCCGCAGTGATCTTTCCGCTTGTCTTTAGTTCATGGACATAAGCGGGGAAATCGGCGTCGAATTCGTTCCGGCTGGGTTCTTTTTCACCGTTATAAACGGCTTTCAGCCATTCGTATGCCGTATAAATATGTTGTTCCGGGTTGGAAGGAAAATGCTCGGCAATGGATGAGAGATAGGAAGCATTTTCCGCTCCCGCAAGTTCTTCGTCCACATAGCCGAATTGGAAAAACATTTTCAGGACAATAGGAATATCGTCGTCCTGGAGGCTTTTCTCAAAGGCGGCTTCATATATCTTATAAAACAGTTTTGTCAGATGAAGGCGTAACTTCCTGCTGCTGTCATCGGTAGAGTTTTTATCGATCTGCGCTTTGTAATCATCCACACATTTCATAAATTCGTTGCAGACATCTTTTTCACATCCGGAATATTGCAGAATCGTATGAAGCGATCCCTGAAGATCATTATCGTGTCCGGCAGCTTTCTTCTCCGAGGGGTTGGCGCCCTGTTCTTCCATGGAGGCCAGTTTTTTCTTATATTCATCTACCCGGCTTTTGTACAGATCCCTGTCGATAGAATGGATTCCTTCCAGATAGAGCATCATACGGCCGATATCTCCGCTGACAGGGGTGGCGTCTTCTTCGTCCGGTCCGAGCCGGAAGAGGAGGCTGACATACAGGTCGAACAGATCCAGACGGTTTTTATTCATCAGGATCTGGGCAATATCCGATTTATAATAATCCATAATATGGCATACGGAAACAATATCCGAAACATCTTGACCCGTTTTCAGGAGAAGGCCGTTCAGAAAGCCGGAATAAGGAATTTTGGAAAGAGGAAGCGTCTGGGTGAGGACAGCAGCCATATTTTCATAATAACTGCCGAGCCATTGGGGAATGTCGTCGTCTAATTCCAATGGCTTTATTTCTTCCAGATCCGGCAGGAGCCGGGGCGATATGCGGTGGCATTCGCACAGGCGGCAATATTCGCCGTAACTGTCCGTAATATAGTGGTAAAGATTGCTGCAGTCGTATTTGATGAATTCGTAAACTTCCAGAATGTTGAGTATCTGTTTAAAACAGGATTTTGCGGCAATCAGGGCAAAATCAGGTTTTTTGCTGAATAATGCGGAAATTCCACCCTTTTTACATGGAAAAGAAGCGATAGCCACGTCGTCCAAAGCGGTATAAGTAAAGATATAATTTTCCCGATAGATATCGAAAAGGCCAATTACATCTCCTTTTTCCAGAAGATATTCGCCGCCCTGATAGATCGCGCGTACCGTTCCCTTAATGATCATATGTATGGAATCCGCTGGCTGTCCGCTCTGGCAGATAACGGTTCCTTTTTGTATTTCTTTCGTCATGGTACCCTCCTGAAAATAATAATGATAAAAAAATAACGTACATATTTATTATACAGTTTATTATACAGATTCTTCCGGGGAAATACAATAGAGAAAGTGCTGCTGTACATTTTTCCATTTTATGATATACTTAACATCAAAGGAACAAATTTTAATCAACTTTTAGCAGGAACTATAAGGGAGAGAGAGGACGCGATGGAGAAAGACACGTTATATATGCATGAGGTTGCGAACGGATACCGCCCGGATGTGGAAAGAATGATCCGGTATATACCATGGCTGGAGTCAAAGGTAGGGAATACGATATCAAATTTATACCAGGGAAACGGAATTGAGGAACATTCCATACCTTTTCCGGTATATGACGGCACTTTGATGAACCTTGTGAAAGATGCGAAGAGAACACAGCTGCTGGATCGCAATTATGCATATGTGTATTCGCGGCACAGGATCCGCACGGTTGAGGACGAGCAGCACCTGATAGAACGGGCGACGATACAGGATATGGATACGCTGAAGGGCATATTGTCCAAATATATCTTGGGAGGGATGACGAAGGGGCAAGTATGGTCGGAAGGGGTAAGCAACGGTTCCATTCTTAAAGTGCTGCTTAAGATGAAGGAAATATTGGAATATTGGGACAAGCCAATTCATGCAGGGCCGGAAAAGATGTGGTTCCAGTTGTAGGAGAACCGGTCGAGGGAACGGAAGAAAAATGAAGGGGTTACACAGATGAGCGAGAAATCAGCGCAGAAGAAAAAGTATATAGTGGAAACGGCAAGAGGAGTTTTTACGGAGAAGGGATATAAGAACGTTACCATGAAAGATATTGTGGAAGCCTGCGGGATTAGCCGGGGCGGCCTGTATTTATACTTTTCGGGTACGGATGAACTGTTTATGGATGTCCTGAAAATGGAAGCGGAGGAAGCAGACGATGTATTTGCCGGAAAAGTGGGGCAGGATGCGACTCCTTCCGATATTCTCGCGTTGTTTTTAAAAGAACAGAAACGGGAACTGCTTCACAGCAGGAATAATTTGTCGATGGCAGTTTATGAATATTTTTTTCAAAATAAGGTTCCTAAAAAAGAAAATCCGTTGAAGCAGCAGTTCGATGCGGCGGTTCGGATCATAGAAAGGCTGATAGAGGCAGGGGTGGAAGCGGGAGAGTTCTACTGCGAGGATGCGAAAGGAGCAGCGAGAAACATTATGTATGTTCTGGAAGGACTCAAGATTGCCGCCCAAACGCGGGGTATTACGGAAGAAATGGTGGACCGCGAAGTGCTGTATATCATGCAGGGACTTATCATTGATGAGGAATAAATGAGGCATTGCCGGCCTGGAAACGGCGATAATAAAAAAATGGAGGACGATAGATTCATCATGGAAAATGTGAAGCGCATTTATGTGGAAAAGAAGGAACCGTTTGCGGTCAAGGCGCGGGAATTGAAAGAGGAGATACAAAGCTACCTGAATATTGCCGGTGTGGAAGATGTGAGAGTATTGATCCGCTATGACGTGGAAAACTTGTCGGAGGATATCTTCGAGGCGGCTTGCAGGATTGTGTTTTCCGAACCGCCGGTAGATATTTTGTATAGAGAGAATTTTGACATACCGCAGGGAGGGAGAGTATTTAGCGTGGAATTTCTCCCGGGACAGTTTGACCAGCGGGCAGATTCCGCCGTACAATGCGTCCGGTTTTTGAAAGAAGATGAGCAGCCTGTGATCCGAACAGCGGTAACCTATTTGGTAATAGGAGATATTTCCGATGATGAATTTGACAGAATAAAAGGGTATTGCATCAATCCGGTGGATTCCAGGGAGACAGGAATGGAGAAACCGGATACGCTGAAGACGGAGTTTAAGGAACCGGAAGATGTAGCTGTTTTTGAAGGTTTTCGAAAGATGGAAGAGGACAGGCTGAGAGAATTGTACGATTCTCTTGGATTGGCGATGACTTTCAGAGACTTCCGGCATATCCAGAATTATTTTAACGGGGAGGAAGACAGAGATCCCACGGTAACGGAGATAAGAGTGTTGGATACATACTGGTCAGACCATTGCCGCCATACCACGTTTTCTACGGAATTGAAACATGTGGAGTTTGGCGAGGGGTATTACCGGTCGCCCATTGAGACGACGTATCAGAGTTATCTCGACACGAGGGAAGAGATGTTCGGCGGACGAAAAGACAAATTTGTCTGCCTGATGGATCTGGCGCTGATGGCTATGCGCAAGTTAAGGAAAGACGGTAAATTAGAAGATATGGAAGAGTCCGATGAGATCAATGCCTGTTCCATTGTCGTTCCGGTGGAAATGGATTATGGCGACGGGCCGGTGACGGAAGAATGGCTGGTATTCTTTAAAAACGAGACTCATAACCACCCTACGGAAATAGAACCTTTCGGCGGTGCGGCGACTTGCCTTGGCGGGGCGATCAGAGATCCGCTTTCCGGCCGGGGATATGTATATCAGGCAATGCGCGTGACAGGAGCGGCTGACCCTACAACGCCGATAGAAGATACGCTGCGGGGAAAGCTGTCCCAGAAGAAACTGGTACGCGGGGCAGCCAGCGGTTATTCCTCTTATGGAAACCAGATCGGCCTGGCTACCGGTTACGTAAAAGAGATTTATCATCCCGATTATGTAGCAAAGAGAATGGAAATCGGCGCGGTAATGGGAGCTGCTCCGAGAAGCAATGTGATCCGGGAAAACTCCGATCCGGGGGATATGATTATCTTATTGGGCGGAAGAACCGGAAGGGACGGCTGCGGCGGAGCGACCGGTTCTTCCAAAGTGCATACGGAGAGTTCGATCGAGACTTGCGGCGCGGAAGTACAGAAGGGAAATGCGCCGACAGAGCGTAAAATACAAAGGCTTTTCAGGCGGAAGGAAGTCAGCCGGCTGATCAAAAAGTGCAACGATTTCGGAGCCGGCGGCGTGTCGGTTGCCATTGGCGAACTGGCGGCCGGGCTGGTAGTGGATTTGGATAAGGTTCCGAAAAAATACGAGGGACTGGACGGCACGGAACTGGCGATTTCCGAATCACAGGAAAGGATGGCGGTCGTGGTTTCACCGGAAAATGCAGATGCATTTCTGGATTATGCGGCAGAGGAAAATCTGGAGGCTTTGCCGGTTGCGGAAGTGACGGAGGAGCCAAGGCTGGTACTGAAATGGCGGGGAAAGGAAATCGTCAATATCAAACGTTCCTTTTTGGATACCAACGGCGCGCATCAGGAAACGGATGTGAAGGTCGATATCCCGGAAAAAGAAGATAATTATCTGAACCGGATAGCAGTGCCGGCTGTGGCAGGACTGTTGGAAAAAGAGGATGTGAAGGCGGCATGGCTTGCTTTGTTGAACGATTTGAACGTATGCTCCCAAAAAGGGCTTGTGGAAATGTTTGATTCATCGATCGGCGCGGCGTCGGTTTTCATGCCTTACGGCGGAAAATACCAGATGACGGAGACGCAGACGATGGTTGCCAAGCTTCCGGCGCTGAAAGGAAAAACGGATACGGTGACGATGATGAGCTATGGCTTTGATCCTTGCCTGTCTTCCTGGAGCCCTTATCACGGGGCGATCTATGCGGTGACGGAATCCATGGCGAAGATTGTTGCCAGCGGGGGTGATTGCAGGAATATACGCTTTACATTCCAGGAATATTTCAGGCGGATGACGGCAGACCCCGAACGATGGAGCCAGCCTTTTGCCGCTCTTCTTGGGGCATATGATGCGCAGATCGGGTATGGTCTGCCGTCGATCGGCGGTAAAGACAGTATGTCGGGAACATTTAATGACATTGACGTTCCGCCGACCCTTGTTTCCTTTGCCGTGGATGTGGCAAAGGGAAGCAATATGATTACCCCGGAATTGAAAAAAGCCGGAAATAAGCTGGTGCAGTTCTGGATTGAAAAGGATGAATATGATATTCCGGTATACGAGGAGGTCTTAAAGCTATACTGCCAGATAACGGCATTGATCGACGATGGAACCGTAGTTTCCGCTTATGCGGCAGATGCGAAGGGAATCGCAGCGGCTCTTAGCAAGATGGCATTTGGAAATAAAATGGGCATAGAGATTTCGGGAGAACTTTCTGCCAAAGAATTGTTTGAAAATGGCCTGGGAGATATTGTCGCGGAAGTGGAGGCCGGTAAACTGGAACGGCTGGAGGGTATTGACAACTGCCGGATGATAGGGGAAGTAACGGAAAAGGCTGGATTTGCATATAAAGATATGTTTATCCCGATGGAAGAGGCGCAAGAAGCCTGGACTTCCAGATTGGAGAAGGTATTTCCCACTAAAGCGGCCAGGAACATTTCACTGGTGGAATCGCCGTTGTACAGTGCGGATAAGATCTATGTGTGCAAGGAAAAAGTGGCGAGGCCCACAGTATTTATACCGGTGTTCCCGGGTACCAACTGCGAGTATGACAGCGCGAAGGCATTCGAGCTGGCCGGGGCGAAAGTGGTTACGAGAGTGTTTAAAAACCGGACGGCAGAGGATATCAGGGAATCGGTGGATGTGTTTGAAAAGGGGATTAGCGAGGCACAGATCATTATGTTCCCCGGAGGCTTTTCGGCCGGTGATGAGCCGGACGGCAGCGCCAAATTTTTTGCTACCGCTTTTCAGAACGCAAGGATAAAAGAGGCGGTAATGAGGCTGCTTTCCGAAAGAGACGGGCTTGCTTTGGGAATTTGCAATGGTTTCCAGGCGCTGATCAAGCTCGGGCTGGTTCCTTCCGGCGATATTACCGGACAGAATGAGCAGTCTCCTACATTGACTTTTAATACGATTAACCGCCATATATCCAGAATGGTTTATACGAAGGTGGTTTCCAATAAATCGCCATGGCTGCAAGAGGCGGAACTGGGCGGGGTGTATGTGACTCCGGCATCCCATGGGGAGGGCCGTTTTGTCGCGTCGAAGGAGTGGATTGACCAATTGTTTGCGAATGGCCAGGTGGCTACTCAATATGCGGATATCGATGGAAATGTGACTATGGATGAAGAATGGAATGTGAACGGTTCCTATGCAGCTATCGAGGGCATTACTTCCATGGACGGCAGATGTTTTGGCAAGATGGCCCATGTGGAACGCTGCGGGAAGTCCGTGGCAATGAATATTTACGGAAATCAGGATATGGGTGTGTTCCGTTCCGGTGTCCGTTATTTTTACTGATGATTGATCGGGTGAGCAAAGCCGCTTTATCAGCCGCTTCCGTAAAACGGGGCGGTTGTAAAGCGGTATTTCACGGTTAAAGATAATATTGGCAGAAGGAGTAAAAAAATATGAATTTGAGCAGATGGAGAGAGACTGTGAACCGGTATATAGTAAATGCAATAATCCTTGTGATAGCCTGGGGAGGAATGTTTCGGAGGGCTTTTAATTGCGATACCCTGGCACACATGGTGAACGCATGGGGAGACATTGAGCATAGAATGACGCATGGAAGATACTTGTCGGCCTTCCAGGACTGGCTGCTGTACCAGATGGGATTATCCACGGCAAGCCATACTGGAATAACGGCGATGGTGGAAGTGGCGCTATTGGCATTTGCGGTCTGCATCCTGCAGAGTTGCTTTGAGGAGAAGATAGGAAAGCCTTCCGGCATTTATGAGCAGTTGGCATGGACGGCTATCTTTTCGTTGGTTTTTACCAACGTATTATTTGCGGAGTCTTTTATGTTTGGAGAATGCGCTCTGATGTTCGGGATAGCATATCTATTGGCAGCCTTGGGAATCCGGGCGTTTACCCGAAGAAAATATGGGCTGGCATTTTTATTTTTTATCCTCTCGACGCTGGAATACCAGACGGCAGTGATTTATGCGGCAATCGTGCTTTCGGCATGGATTTTTATAGACAGTGAGTGCCGGATCACGGTGAAGACAGTAATTTTGGAAATTGTCTGCGGTGTCATAACGATAGGGGCGGGCGTGCTGAATATGCTAAGTTTGAGCCTGTTGGCAAGGCTGGGAGTGGTGAAGGAAGCGGCACGGTCGGCCGATGTCCATGATTGGGTTCAAAAAGCGGCTAAATGCATGACGGATCTTGGACAGGTATTGTTAAACAGCAGAGGGCTGCTTCCGAAAGTCGGTCTGCCGTTCATGGTGTTATGTATTGCTATGGGGATTGTTATTTGGAAATTCTGGAAAGAAAAAAAATTATATGCCATCATATATTATATTTTGCTGGTTGTCGGCATGATCGCCATGGTTTATCTTCTTCCTATGCTGCAGCCTGACACGAGGACGTATCCCAGAATTATTTGGACATTTTATGCAATGCAGGCGATGCTTTTCCTAATTGCTTTTTGGCTCATGACGAAGAAAGGAAAAGAGGTTCTTTGTTATATATGCGGCGCTTATTTGCTGGTTCAGATCCTGTTCTGTAATATTATCGTTACAAACCACATGGTAAGCAATACGCTGGATAAAACGTATGCCATGATGGTATATGAAAAGATTGTGGAATACGAAGAGGAGACAGGACAGGAAGTGAAAAAGCTTGCTGTTGCCAACGATATCGATTGCCCTTTCAGCTATAATAATGTCTATTATAAAACGGATCAGATCAATGAAAGAGCGTTGGGCACCGTATCAAACACAATGGTGAATATCGCGAGCGGAAGGGAGTTTGAAAAGGTACCGATGGATGAAACCGTGTACCAAACCTATTTTGGGGATCAGAACTGGGATTATTTTGATGCTTCCGAACAGTTGGTGATTATCGGGGATACGGCGTATTGGATGATTTTTTAAGGAACTGGTTTTGGAACGGTTTTCGATAAGTCGGAAAAGAGGAATGGAGTAGAAAAATGCGGGCATTTTTAATTTTGGAGGACGGTACCGTATTGGAAGGAATACGTATCGGTGCCGAAAAAGAAATCATCAGCGAAATTGTTTTTAATACATCTATGGCGGGCTATCCGGAAGTATTGACGGATCCTTCTTATGCGGGCCAGGCGGTCTGCATGACATATCCCATGATTGGGAATTACGGGGTATGCAGAGAGGATATGGAATCGTCAAGGCCATGGGTGGACGGGTTGATCATAAGGGAATTGGCCCGGAGAGGAAGCAATTTCCGTAAGGATGTGGATCTGGGCCGGTTTCTTGAGGAATTTGATGTGCCGGGAATCGCCGGAATCGATACGAGGGCATTGACAAAGATACTTCGCGAAAAAGGGACGATGAACGGCATGATTACAACGGATGAGGCGTATTCCCTGGAGAAGATACTCCCCCGGTTAAAGGCGTATACTACCGGCAAAGTAGTGGAAAAGGCAACATGCGGACAAAAGTATGTGCAGAGAGGTTCCGGAGAGGGAAAGAAAGTGGCGCTGCTGGATCTCGGGGCAAAAGAAAATATAGCAAGGTCTTTGACGAGGCGGGGCTGTGATGTGACGGTATATCCGGCATTTACTAAGGCAGAGGAGATTTTAGCGGACAGACCGGACGGCATCATGTTAAGCAACGGCCCCGGCGATCCGAAAGAATGCACATCGATTATAAAAGAGATCGGGAAATTATATGAGACGGATATTCCGGTGTTTGCCATCTGCCTTGGGCATCAGTTGATGGCGCTGGCCACCGGGGCGGATACTTTTAAAATGAAGTATGGCCACCGGGGCGGGAACCATCCGGTTAAGGATCTGCGTACGGGAAGGGTATACATTTCTTCCCAGAACCACGGGTATGTGGTGGACATGGATAAGCTGGATCCAAATGTAGCTGTGCCGGCTTTTATAAATGTAAACGATGGTACAAACGAAGGGCTGGCTTATACGGGTAAAAAAATTTTTACGGTGCAGTTTCATCCGGAGGCTTGTCCGGGGCCGCAGGATTCGGCATATTTGTTCGATCGTTTTATAGAGATGTTAAACTGATGTGAGGAGAGGAAAAAAGATGCCAAAAAATCCTAATATAAAAAAAGTGCTGGTCATTGGATCAGGGCCGATCGTGATCGGACAGGCGGCAGAATTCGATTATGCGGGTACCCAGGCGTGCCGCTCGCTGGAGGAAGAAGGAATCGAAGTTATATTAGTCAATTCCAATCCGGCTACCATCATGACCGACAGGGATATTGCGGATAAAGTATATATAGAGCCTTTGACGGTAAAGGTTCTGGAACAGATTATCGAAAAGGAGAAGCCGGATAGCGTGCTGCCTACGTTGGGCGGACAAGCGGGGTTAAACCTGGGCATGGAGCTGGATGAATCAGGTTTTTTGAACAAACATAATGTGACTCTTCTCGGAACTACCGCCAGGACGATAAGAAAAGCGGAAGACCGCCTGGAGTTTAAGGAGACGATGGAAAAAATCGGGGAACCCTGCGCGGCCTCCCTGGTGGTGGAAAACGTGCGGGACGGGGCGGATTTCGCAGGAAAGATAGGCTATCCGGTAGTGCTTCGTCCGGCTTATACGCTGGGAGGCTCAGGGGGCGGTATCGCCCATAACCGGATGGAACTGGAGGAAATTCTGGAGAACGGGCTGCGCCTTTCCCGGGTAGGGCAGGTATTGGTGGAAAGGTGCATTGCGGGATGGAAGGAAATCGAATATGAAGTGATGCGGGACAGCGCGGGCAACTGTATTACCGTCTGCAATATGGAAAATATGGATCCGGTAGGAGTCCATACCGGTGACAGCATCGTAGTGGCGCCTTCCCAGACGCTGATGGACAAGGAATACCAGATGCTAAGAAGCGCGGCATTGAATATTATCGATGAACTGGAGATCACCGGAGGATGCAATGTACAGTTCGCTTTACATCCCGACAGCTTTGAGTATTGCGTCATAGAGGTGAACCCAAGGGTGAGCCGTTCTTCCGCCCTTGCCAGCAAGGCGACGGGGTATCCCATCGCGAAAGTGGCGGCAAAGATCGCTTTGGGATATACTTTGGACGAAATAAAAAATGCGGTTACAGGTAAGACTTATGCCAGTTTTGAACCGGCGCTGGATTATTGCGTGGTCAAGATTCCAAGACTGCCTTTTGATAAATTTATTACAGCTAAGCGAACGCTGACCACACAGATGAAGGCTACGGGGGAAGTCATGAGCATATGCACCAGCTTTGAAGGGGCGCTGATGAAAGCGATCCGTTCCCTGGAACAGCATGTGGATTGTCTGTTTGACTATGATTTTTCAGCGCTGTCTGCGGAAGAATTGCTGGATCGGATGAAAAAAGTGGATGACCAAAGAATCTATGTAATTGCTGAAGCATTGCGAAAAGGCGTGGACTATGATGCGATACATGATATCACGATGATAGATAACTGGTTCATTGATAAGCTGGCGGTTATTGTGGAAATGGAAAACGCCTTGAAGAAGGAGCCGCTTAACCCGGAACTGCTGAGGGAGGCAAAGCGCATGGAATTTCCGGATTCGGTCATCGCCAGACTGACCGGGCTTTCGGAGGAAGAAATTAAGGGAATGCGTTATAAAAACGGCATTACGGCGGTATTTAAAATGGTGGATACCTGTGCGGCCGAATTTGAAGCAGCCACCCCTTATTATTATTCCTGCTTTGGCGGCGAGAATGAAGCCGTGGAAACGCATCCGACCAAAAAAGTACTGGTGCTTGGCTCCGGCCCGATCCGCATCGGCCAGGGCATTGAATTCGATTATTGTTCCGTACATGCTACATGGGCTTTTGCGAAAGCAGGTTATGAAACGGTTATTGTGAACAATAATCCGGAAACGGTAAGCACGGATTTTGATATTGCGGATAAACTATATTTTGAGCCATTGACGCCGGAAGATGTAGAGAACATCGTTAATATAGAAAAACCGGACGGGGCGGTGGTACAGTTTGGCGGGCAGACAGCCATCAAACTGACGGAAAGCCTGATGAAAATGGGCGTTCCTATTCTGGGAACGAGTGCGGAGAATGTAGATGCGGCGGAGGATCGGGAATTATTCGATAAAATTCTGGAAGAATGCGGGATTCCAAGGCCATCGGGAGGAACGGTATATACGGCGGAGGAAGCAAAAAAAGTGGCAAACCAGTTGGGCTATCCGGTGCTGGTAAGGCCTTCTTATGTTCTTGGCGGCCAGGGGATGCAAATTGCCATTTCCGATGCGGAAGTAGAAGAATTTATGGCAATCATCAATCGGATCGCCCAGGATCATCCGATTCTGGTGGACAAGTATTTGCAGGGAAAGGAAATCGAAGTGGATGCGGTCTGCGATGGAACGGATATACTCATCCCGGGCATTATGGAGCATATAGAAAGAGCAGGAGTTCATTCCGGCGACAGTATATCGGTGTATCCGGCACAAAGTATCGGTGAAAAGGTAAAAACTACCATTGCGGAATATACAAAGAAGCTGGCAAAGGCTCTTCATGTGATCGGGTTGATCAATATTCAGTTCATTGTTGTGGGGGAGGAAGTATATGTGATCGAGGTCAATCCCCGGTCTTCCCGCACGGTACCTTATATCAGCAAAGTGACAGGAATTCCCATCGTGGATCTTGCGGCTCAAGTGATCATGGGGAAAACGATTGCGGAGTTAGGATATGTACCGGGGCTGCAAAAGGAGTCGGAATATGTGGCGATCAAAATGCCTGTATTTTCTTTTGAAAAAATACGGGGAGCGGAGATCAGCCTGGGGCCGGAAATGAAGTCTACCGGCGAATGCCTTGGCATTTCCAAGACTTTTCATGAGGCTTTGTACAAAGCTTTTCTTGGAGCGGGAGTTCGGCTGCCCAGATACCGCAGGATGATCATTACGGTAAAAGATGCGGATAAGGGGGAAGCGATTGAGATCGGCAGACGTTTTGAAAAGCTTGGGTATAAGATCTATGCTACCCGCAGTACGGCGAATGCTTTGAAGGATGCGGGAGTCAGGGCGCGGCAGGTCAATAAGATTCGGCAGGAGTCTCCTACGGTGATGGATCTGATCCTGGGGCACGAGATCGACTTGGTGATCGATACGCCCACTCAGGGAAGGGATAAATCGCGGGATGGCTTTTTGATCCGCCGTACCGCCATCGAAACGGGAGTAAACTGCCTGACATCGCTGGATACGGCCAGGGCGCTTGCGACGAGTCTGGAACATATTGGGGAAGAAGAAGCGCTGACGCTGGTGGATGTGGCATCGCTGTAATAAAAAATGGAGTTTGTGTAAAAACGATGGAACATGGAAAAAATTATGCAAAAGAGCTGGATAAGATCATCGGCAGGATGGAAAAGGCGGAGAATGGGAATGCGGAGCCGCTGCCTTTGAATTTTTCGAAAAACCTGTCACCGGGAAGAAAGCTCCTTCTTCACAGTTGCTGCGCGCCTTGCAGCAGTTACGTAATGGAATATTTGAGAGAATATTTTGACATCACCGTATTTTATTATAATCCTAATATTACGGAAGATGAGGAATATAGGAAAAGAGTGGAGGAGCAGAAGCGTCTGATAGAGGAATATAACCGGCAGACGGAGGAAGAACATTTTACGGGGATGCATTCCACAGTTAAGGCACGCCAGATAGAAATCATAGAGGGAGACTATGAACCGGATTGCTTTTATGCGGCGGCGAAGAATCTGGAAAAATGCCCGGAAGGCGGGGAACGGTGTTTCCGGTGTTATGAACTGAGGCTGAGAAAAACGGCAGAACTGGCGGCAGAGAAAAAATTTGACTGTTTTACTACGACTTTGACGATAAGTCCTTTGAAGAATGCAGGGAAGTTGAATGAGATCGGAGAAGAGTTGGAAAAAGAATACGGCGTTTTTTTCCTGCCTTCGGATTTTAAGAAAAAGAACGGATATAAAAGATCCATAGAACTGTCAGCGCAGTTTGGGCTGTACCGGCAGGATTATTGCGGCTGTATATATTCTAAAAGGGAAAGAGAGGAAAAAGGAGAGAGATGAAAAAGATTTTGGATGTGATATCGGAGGAAATGAAAGAAGCGTTCCAGCGGGCAGGATATGACAGGGAACTTGGAAAAGTAACTCCGTCAAACAGGCCTGATTTGTGCGAATACCAGTGCAACGGGGCGATGGCAGGAGCAAAACGTTATAAAAAAGCGCCGATTATGATTGCACAGGAGGTGGCCGGAGAGCTGGAAGGCAGCCAGGTATTTGAATCGGTAAGCGCAGTGAACCCCGGTTTTTTAAATCTGAAATTAAGTTCCGCTTTTTTGGCGGACTATTTGGACGGAATGGTAAAAAATCCGAAGTTTGGGCTGGAAGCTCCCGAAAAGGCGAAGAAAATATTGATCGATTATGGCGGACCGAATGTGGCGAAGCCTTTGCATGTAGGGCATTTGCGTTCGGCAATCATCGGTGAAAGCATAAAAAGGATCGGGAGATATGCGGGGCATGAGGTGATCGGCGATATTCATTTGGGCGACTGGGGGCTGCAGATGGGGCTGATTATTACGGAACTGAAGGAAAGAGAGCCGGATTTGGTGTATTTTGACGATAGTTTTACCGGAGATTATCCGAAGGAAGCGCCTTTTACCATTTCTGAACTGGAAGAGATTTATCCCGCTGCCAGCGCAAGATCCAAGGAGGACGGCGCCTATAAGGAAAAGGCAATGGAAGCCACTTATAAGCTGCAAAACGGCGTGCGGGGTTACCGGGCGCTTTGGGAACATATTATCCGCGTATCGGTGGCGGATCTCAAGAAGAACTATGAAAAATTGAACGTGGAATTCGATTTGTGGAAAGGGGAATCCGATGTCCATGATTTGATCCCGCAGATGGTGGAGGAGATGAAAGCCGGAGGCTATGCTTATTTGAGCGAGGGCGCGTTGGTGGTGGATGTAAAGGAAGAAACCGATACGAAGGAAATACCGCCCTGTATGATTTTAAAATCCGACGGAGCATCCTTGTACAATACGACGGATCTGGCGACTATTAAGGAGAGGATGGAAAAAATCGGGCCGGATGAAATTATTTATGTGGTGGATAAGCGGCAGGAACTTTATTTTGAGCAGGTTTTCCGCTGCGCCCGCAAAACAGGGCTGGTAAGGCCGGAAACGAAATTAAAATACCTTGGCTTTGGCACGATGAACGGGAAGGACGGGAAGCCTTTTAAAACGAGAGAGGGCGGGGTAATGCGCCTGGAATCTTTGCTTGCCGAAATTGATGAGGTGATGTATGGAAAGATCGTTCAGAATCGTTCCGTACCGGAGGAAGAGGCGAAGGAGACTGCCCGGGTAGTCGCATTATCGGCGGTTAAATATGGGGATCTTTCCAACCAGGCATCCAAAGACTATATTTTTGATATCGACAGGTTCACTTCCTCCGAGGGCGATACCGGACCGTATATTTTATATACGCTGGTGCGTATTAAGTCGATTCTTTCCAAATATACGGAAGCAGGAGGAGAGGCCGAAGCAGCGGCGCTGCGGCCGGCAGAGGGCAGCCCGGAGAAAGGGTTGATGCTGGAACTGGCAGGATTTCTCGGTATGATGGAAAATGCTTGTGAGGAAACCGCGCCTCATAAGGTATGCGCATATATTTATGATATTGCTAATGCATTCAATCATTTCTATCATGAAACAAAAATATTGGCAGAAGAGGATGCGGTGAAGAAAGAGGGCTGGATCGCCCTTCTGATGCTGACAAAAAATATTTTGGAAACATGCATTGATTTGTTGGGTTTTTCGGCTCCCGAAAGGATGTAATTGTCCCTTTGAATAATCCGTCCTGATAAATGATACGGACGGATTGAAAAATATAAATAAAAAATTTAAAAAAAATATTGACAAGTCCTGGAATATAATTGTATAATAGCAGAGCGGGTTGCGAAAGCGGCTTGTCAATAAGGGATCTTAGCTCAGCTGGGAGAGCATCTGCCTTACAAGCAGAGGGTCATAGGTTCGAGCCCTATAGGTCCCATACCCTATCGGATTTACCGGTAGGGATCATATGGCGAGATAGCTCAGCTGGCTAGAGCATACGGTTCATACCCGTAGTGTCGAGGGTTCAAGTCCCCCTCTCGCTATTATCTGTAGGAGTGCGGAAATGTCGGTGAATACGGCGTTTCCGTTTTTTTTAGCCAGGATTTATTAGATACAGTAGGATGCAAATCTTTTGGCTTATTTTGGCGGGTGAAGGAGTAGAAAATCCGGGTTATTTGGACTGTGGTTGATTCAGGGTTTGAAAGTATGATATTTATCTGCCTGCATGATAAGTTGAATACGTGTGCCTTTTGATGTTATTTGATGTTTTATTTTTATGTTCCTATAAATCAATGGCATAAATATAGAAGTCCAGCTAATAAATGTCAATAGATAAAAGAAAGGTTTTTTTATAAAAAGGTAGAGTTTCTCCTTAGTGCAAATATCATGTTGTATACTTTGTGTGAAACAGTCTCATTGCCACAGGCTTAGGTTTTGACTCACATTTTTTGAGGCCAACCAGCTAAAATGACAGAATCGAATACGATAAAACTGATACGTGAATGTAATGCTGGTATCAAAATGGGGATAGTATCCACCGATGAAGTCCCGGTACAGCATTGCTTAAATAACAATGAATAGATGTTGCTTTTTTATTGCAGTCTGTACATAATGATTGTATTACTAAGGAATAGATGGGGTTATGTCACAGGGGTCAACCAGAGCATTGTACCACGGGTCGGGCTTCATGATAACAATGCTGCCATTTGGCGCAGCCGGTTTCTTACGGTGCCCCATCTTTTTTGCGCTGGATCAGATCATGTGTGTCCTGTTGGCGGCGGGCGTGGTGTTTATGGTGTTATGTTGCGTAAATCTGGAGAGAAGCAGAAATAGGTTGTTTCAATTTGAGGAAGAATTTGTATATAAGGGAGACGTCTACTATGTGTCAGAGAATCAGGAGGAAGATATCGGCATTTTTTAAAAAGGAAACCGTTCTGTGCATCGCGTTTATACTGGCGGTGTTTTCCATGTTCCTTGTGCCGCCGGACAGGAACTATCCGGGCTATATCGATTTCAGAACGCTGGCAATCTTGTTTTGCCTCATGTGCGTCATGGCGGGCTTGCAGAAAATCGGTGTGTTTGACCGCATTGCCCGAAAGCTTTTGGGGCGGGTAGGAAGCGGGAGCGGTCTGGTACTGACCCTGGTTTGGCTCTGTTTTTTCTTCAGTATGCTGATCACCAACGATGTTGCGCTCATTACCTTCGTGCCGTTCACGTTTATTGTGCTCCGTATGCTGGGAACGGAACTGGAAAACAGGCTTCTTTTGCCAGTGGTGGTTTTACAGACCATAGGGGCAAATCTTGGCAGTATGCTGACGCCCATCGGTAATTCGCAAAATCTGTATCTCTACGGAAAGGCGGGGATGTCGGTTGGCGGATTTCTTATGCTCATGCTGCCATATACGCTTGTGTCATTGGTGCTGCTGACTGTCTTTTGCGTCTTGCAGGGCAGAGTATGTTCCCGGTTTTCCCAAATGGAGAAAGCGGCTTCAAAAGAGACGTCTTCGATGGAGAAAAAGACCTTTTATCAGCTTGCAGTTTACCTCATGCTGTTTTTACTATGCCTGTTGGTGGTTGGACATATATTGCCGTGGCAGACGGTCTTGTTTGTGGTGCTTGCCGTGATCTTTGTAATGGACAGGCATATCCTTACGAAGGTAGATTATTCCCTTCTCTTTACTTTTGTGGAATTCTTTGTTTTTGTCGGAAATGTGGGGAGAGTTCCGACCTTTCGGGACTTTTTACAGAGTTTTATTGCAGGAAGGGAGATCTATACCGCCGTGGTCGCAAGCCAGGTTATCAGCAATGTACCGGCAGCATTGCTGTTATCGGGATTTACGGAGGATATGGCGGGACTTATCGTGGGGACGAATCTGGGTGGGCTGGGGACGCTGATCGCCTCTATGGCCAGTCTGATTTCCTATAAAAATGTGGCAAAGGAGGCCGGAGAGCGCAAGGGAAGTTATATTGCGCTTTTTACAGCGTGGAATATCGTCTTTCTGGCGGCGCTCATTTGTATGAATCTGCTGATCAGATGAAGATCTGTGTTCTTTTTTTGAAAATATTTGTGTCAGGGATGACGTGGGCATAAGTATGCGTAAATAGAGTGGGAAGGAATACATATGTGGAAAAGGGTAAGACAGCCAGATCAAAATTTACGGAGGTAAATATCGAATGAAGACAATATGTGGAATTGATTGTATCGGATGCGGATGGAAAGAAAGCTGTAAAGGCTGTGCGGAAACAAATGGCAGGCCTTTTGGTGGAGAATGTGTTGCGGCTGAATGCTATAAAACTGATGGCGAAAAATATTTTATGGCGTATAAGGAGCGTCTGATCGCAGAGTTCAACCTTCTGGGAATTGCCGATATGCCGCCGGTCGCAGATCTCTGTCAGTTATACGGCGCCTATGTCAATTTGGAATATACGTTACCAAATGGAGAAAAAATTAAGCTGCTTGATGATTCAAAAGTATATCTGGGCAGTCAGGTCGAAAAACATAACAGTGACAGGTGTTATGGACTTGTTGCAGATGATAATTATCTGCTGGTATGCGAATATGGCTGCAATGGTGTGGATCCCGAGATCATTCTGTACAAAAAGAGATAGACAGTATTTATTCTGTTAAATTATATTCCGTTCGATGTATACAATAAAGCAGAATCAAACGAACCAAACCTTGGCGGGTGAGGTTCTTTTCTTTTTTTCGTCATTGAGCGCATAATGTTGGTCTGCCTGTACCATGTGTTCTCAAAGCAGGAAGTCTTTAACCCTGCCGATACGGATTATTCGACTATTCCTAAAAAGATGTATCAGAAATTTCTGTTAGACAGGCGGCGCAAGAAAAAGAAAACGTTGGTGCTGGAGAATCTGGATATTCCCAAAATAAATTATACAAAAAAATGGGGGAGAATGATGAAATATGTTTTTTACATGTTATATTTCCTGTATAAAACTTCTCCGAAACAGATTGATTTCATATTTGCTTCACATTGGCATGATAGACTGAAAGTCAGGAGGTGTTTTGATGGCAACAATACTTATTGTGGAAGATGATGTAAAAACCAACGACGCAGTATGTGAATATTTAAAATCAGCAGGACACAAAATAATTCCCGCTTATGACGGTGGAAGTGCGTTACAAATATTTGATACGAATAAGATTGATCTTATTGTCTTAGACATTATGCTGCCCAAAATATCCGGGCTTTCTGTTTTGCATGAGATACGGAGGAAGAGTTCAGTTCCTGTTCTTATGCTGACAGCTATTGAAGATGAATATACACAGGTGACGGGTTTTGATGAACAGGCTGACGATTACATGACCAAGCCTTTTTCCATGATTTTATTAGGGCGGCGCATCACAGCCCTCTTACGCCGAAGCGGGAAAAGTATCATGCCCGACAGAATGGTTTTTGGAGATGTGACAGTTGATTTTTCCGGTTATACGGCAAAAGACAGCCTGGGAAAGATTGATATTACGCCGAAAGAAATTGATCTGTTGAAATTGCTTGTGGAGCATAAAGGGCTGGTGCTTACCCGTTCACAGATACTGGATGATCTGTGGGGTGACAGTTATCCCATTATTGACAGAACGGTTGATACTTACATTAAGAACTTACGCAAAAAACTCCGGCTTGACTGTATTATTACGGTTAAAGGGATCGGTTACAAATATGAGGCAGAATCATGAAACAGATAAAAATATTTCCGAAAACCTTTGCTTACACATTGGGGCTTATGCTTTTTATTGTCGGTGTGGCTCATATGCTGCTCTATTTCTTTACAAAACCGGAATGGATTGATGTTTCGGTGAATCAGCAGGCGCAAATGTCTTTTTATACAAGTCTGAATGTAACAGATTATGTTACGAAAGCTGTTTTGCAGGCCCTGCCTTTCTCTTTGATTTGTTGTGTGGCTGTTTCAACAATTTGTTCTTTTTTATTTTCAAGAAAGATTACGGTTCCTGTCAGACACATCAGTATGGTTACAGGACAAATGGCACAAATGCAAAGAGGCGTTTTCTGCAACAGCAATTCAAAAGACGAAATCGGTATATTAGCCGATAATATCAATTATTTATATCAAAGTTTGCTGTCAACGATTGAGAACCTTGAAATTGAGAAGCAGCGTGTAAGTGAAAGCGAAAAATTAAAGGTAGATTTTCTGCGGGCCGCTTCACATGAGTTAAAAACGCCTGTCACGGCGTTAAATGCTACTTTGGAAAATATGATACTTGGAATCGGGAAATATAAAGACTATGACAGCCTCCTGCCGGAATGTAAAGAAATGACAGAACACCTTGCAGAAATGATACATGATATACTTGAAACCTCAAATCTGGGTGTATCTGCAAAGAAGGAAACGGCAGTAAGAGTTGATCTTTCCAATATGCTTTCCGGTTTGTGCGAGCCTTATATTCTGATCGCCAGGACAAAAGGTATTATGTTCCACTTTGATGCCGCAGATCATTTTTCTGTGGTACTGCCGCCGCAGATGTTTGAAAAAGCTGTTTCAAATGTTCTTGCCAATGCTGTTGCATACACAAAAACAGGTGGAAAAATTTCTGTATATATCGACAGGCAGAAAATTATCGTAGAAAATGAATGTTCCCCGATCCCTGCTGACATATTACAACATCTTTTTGAGCCGTTTTATCGCCCGGACTTTGACCGAAACTGTGACAAAGGCGGCAACGGGCTTGGGCTGTATATCGTTGATACCGTTCTAAAGTCTATGGGCATGTCCTATTCATTTCTTCCCATGAAAGAACCGCCGGGAATGAGGTTCGTCATCAATCTATCCAATCTATCGTAAACGACATTAAAAATTTCGTTTACGATAAATACAGTAATAGAGTAACAGGAAAGCTCTCTCAAAAGCGGGGGAGCTTTTTCAATTCCTGATTCTCTCCATATATGTTTCATACTGGTTCCACATTGGAAAGCTATGCTGACACTGTTCCATAAAACAAACAGCAGAAAACGGAGGTACTAAAATGGGAACTGTCAAACGGGCGTTTTTATACGTCACAAGAAAAACGGGTAAAAGTATCCTGCTCTTTTTGATACTTCTTGTCATGGCAACTTTTGTATTAACGGGACTTTCGATTGCAAAATCATCACGGGAAGCGCAGCACGATTTACGAAAGACTTTAGGCGGTGAGTTCCAAATAGCAGTGGACCTTTCAGACAGCAATCCTTATGCAGGGAAAATTGTTGACGATGATGGCAGTGTGGAACTCTATACAAAATATCCTGTTACACGGGAAATGATTGACACGGTTATGGCCATTAACGGGGTGAAAAGCTATAACGCGGAAACACATATGTTTGTTTCCACAGATCTTGCCATCTTTCCCGGAAATGTCCCTGTAAAAGCAGAATACAGCAATTTGATCTACGCCCGGAGTGTCCTGGATACGCGAAACAGCAGTTTTTTTCAATCGGAAAAATTCAATCTGATCGAAGGAAACCACATCACGGAAAATGAAAAGAATGCTGCCGTTATCAGCAGGGCCCTGGCGGAAAAAAACGGCCTGAAATCAGGCGACACCATTTCCATACAAGGTGAAAATACAGTGACGGTTAAGATCATTGGGATTTATGAAATTTTAAAACCCGACCCGCTCTATGAAAATATTGTTGCTTATGAAAAAGCAGAAAATCAGATTTTTGTTGACTTTCAAACGTTGCAAAATCTGTCAGGGAATATACCGGCCGGATTCGGAAGCGTGACATTTGCGGTGTCTGACCCGGCACAGCTGAATCAGATCATTTCGGACGTGAAAAATTTACCCTCCATTGACTGGCGCGCTTTTGAAATGATAACAGACAATGAAACATACCTGGAAGCTGCTGCGCCTCTGCAGAAAGTCCAGATGCTGGTAACAACTATGATGATTGTTATCGTGCTTGTCAGTGCGGTTATTCTCTCTTTGGTTCTGACTCTGTGGGGAAGAAGCCGTATTCACGAAACAGGGGTCTTTCTTTCTCTCGGCATTGCAAAAGGAACCATCATCAGCCAGTATTTGGCAGAGGTTTTTATAATTGCGGTTTTTGCTTTTGGATTTTCTTATGTAACAAGTAATACGATCGCGAATCAACTGGCGAACGGATTGCTGCAGCAAACGACGCCTGTCAGGGAAGAACAGGCAGGAGTCGTAACGCAGATCAAAGACGGATACAGCGGTGAGGATGTTTCAATCAGTATAAAAGACAACGCTGCCCCGTCAGATATGTCACAGAAGCAGGAGAACAGTGTTGATGGTGAAAGTGCAGCCGCATTGGCAGAAACGGAGAGAACGCAGGAAACACAGCTTCATACGACCGTCGGCATATATAGTATGCTGCAACTTTATGTTATCGGTATTACAATTATTATTATTTCAACAGGAGTTTCTTCACTGACAGTTATGCGCTTAAAACCACGGGAAATTTTATCCAGAATGAGCTGAAAGGGAGGTTATGAAAAAATGGCTTTATTAGAAGTGAAAGAAGTACGATATGCCTATCAGAATGGAAAACCGGTTTTATCAAATATAAACGCAGCGTTTGAAGCCGGAAAAATGTATGCTGTTCTTGGAGCGTCCGGCTCTGGAAAAACAACATTATTGTCACTGATCGGTGGGCTTGATGTTCCCCACAAAGGGGAAATTCTCTTTGAGCAGGAAAATATTTTGCAGCGGGGGCTTGCATATCACAGGCGCAGTCATGTTTCTTTGATATTTCAAAGCTATAACCTGATTGATTATATGAACGCCATTGAAAATGCAGAACTGACAGCAAAGAAAAAAGGACTGCCGATATTAGAACGGCTTGGCTTAACAGAGGAAGAAGCAAAACGCAATGTGATGAAACTGTCCGGCGGACAGCAGCAGCGGGTAGCGATTGCCCGCGCACTGGCTTCTGATACGCCCGTTATTTTAGCTGATGAACCAACGGGAAATTTGGATGAGGACACGGCAGCCGGAATTATCCGCATATTGAAAGAAAGTGCACATGAGCTGAATAAATGTGTGATCGTTGTAACCCACGCAAACGAATTGGCCGCACAGGCAGACACCATACTTAAATTAAGCCATGGTACGCTGCATGAAATTTGAATATTTCCATTTCCAAAGCAACCTGCCCCTCGCCACAGGCGACTTGGAATGGGCAGATTCCGTAACAGAGAAGCCGTCGTACAGCGGAGGTATTGACAAACAGGACAGATAGAGTAAAATAGTTCTAAAAAGAACAAAAAACAACAAAAATCAAGAGCAAAAATGAAACGAGTATTTGTTGTTCACAAGGAGAAACCATGATACCGACCAATATGTGGGAACATCAGAATGCGATCAAGACACTCTATGCGAAATGTGTCGGGGATGTCTGCGGAAAGCATGGCGTCACGCGCATCGAGCTGGATGTGCTTCTTTTTCTGGCCAATAACCGGCAGTTTGACACGGCTACCGATATTGTGGAAGTGAGATATCTGTCTAAGTCGCAGGTATCGGCGGCGGTCAGCCATATGGAGAACTGCGGTTATCTCAGGAAAGAATATGCGCAGGCTAACCGTAAGACAGCGCATTTGCGGATCTGTGATGCCGCGGCGCAGATTGTCGCGGACGGACAGGCTGCGCAGAAGCGGTTTTTCGACATCCTGCTGCAGGGCATGACACAGGAGGAGATGGAAGGGATGAGACGCTGCATGGATCATATTTTTGACAATATCAATCGTTATTTAAAGTGAACTGCGGGAGTATGTGAAGTGTACTTTTATGGTTTTGCTGTGCAACACGGCAGGAAGGAGTGCGATATCGTATGTTTAAATTTATCATCTGTTTTGTGGCGGGAATCGGAGCCGGTCTGGGCACCGGATTTGCGGGCATGAGTGCGGCGGCGGTGATCAGTCCGATGCTGATCACGTTTCTGGGACTGCCGGCCTATGAGGCGGTGGGCATCGCGCTGGCCAGCGATGTGCTGGCCAGCGCCGTGAGCGCTTATACCTACGGCAGGAATAAGAATCTGGATATCAGGAACGGTGTTGTGATGATGGTCTCGGTTCTGTTGGTCACACTGTTCGGGAGCTGGGTGGCAAGCAAGGTGCCCAACACGACTATGGGAAACTTTTCTGTCTTTATGACGCTGCTTTTGGGCATCAAGTTTATCGTGAAGCCTGTTATGACGACCAGAGAGTCCATGAACCAGGTTGACGGCAGGAAGCGGATCGTGCAGTCGGTGATCTGCGGTTCGCTGGTAGGATTTATCTGTGGTTTTATCGGCGCAGGCGGCGGCATGATGATGCTGTTGATCTTAACGGGCGTGTTGGGATATGAATTGAAGACGGCAGTTGGCACCAGTGTGTTTATCATGGCATTTACCGCTTTTACGGGAGCGGTCAGTCACTTTATGATCGGCGGCCGTCCGGACCTGTGGTGCCTGGTATTCTGTGTGGCTTCGACACTGTTATGGGCGAGGATTGCGGCGAAATTTGCCAATAAGGCGGCGCCGGCGACGTTGAACCGGGCCACGGGAGTGGTGCTGGCGGTTCTGGGAGCGGCGATCCTTGTTGTGAATTACATCTGACGATGACACGAAACAAAAAAGTCGAGGAGAGGACGAAAAGCAATATTTGATCAATGCTTCGTTAAAAAATGAAAAGAATTTTACAGGCAGATGCCCTATACTTATGGTAAACGAAATTTCTAATGTCGTTAACTGTATCTTTATAAAAAATTGTGCCGGAGAGCACAAATTTATATGGTGAGAAAGGAGCATGGTCATAACTATGAGTGAATGGAAGCTGCCAAGACTGATCAGTAACGGTATGGTGCTGCAGCAGAAAAAGCGGGTGCGTATCTGGGGATTTGACAAGCCGGGGAGAAAGGTAATGGTCGCTTTCCTGGGGGAGGAATATGTTGCCCTTACTGATCGGGAAGGGGTTTGGGAAATATGGATGCAGGAAACGGAGGCGGGCGGTCCTTACGCGATGGATATCCGGGATGATGCCGGAAACGAGACGGTCATAAAGGATATTCTGGTCGGGGACGTGTGGATCTGTGCCGGGCAGTCTAATATGGAACTGCCCATGGAGCGGGTGAAAGACCGTTATCCGAAGGAGATCGCAGATTGTACGAATCCGGCGATCAGGACATTTAAGATTACGGAACATGCGGATTTTCATGCTCCCCTTGCGGATCATCTGACGGGGGAATGGAAGCAGGCGGGGTCTGATACGATCCTCCAGTTTTCTGCGACGGCGTACTTTTTTGCGCTGCAGATGTATCAGCTGACCGGCGTACCTGTCGGGCTGATCAATGCCAGTCTGGGCGGCTCACGGATTGAATCCTGGATGAGCCGGGAAATGCTGGAAGGCTGTCAGGAAGCGCTGGATACGGCGGACCGGTATGCGGACGATGCATTTGTGCAGGGCGTCCTTTTACAGAACCAGAAGCAGGCGGAAGCGTGGCATGCGGGACTGGATGGTCTGGATGCGGGGCTTAAGGAGCACTGGGAGAAGGAGGATACAGATCTGCGCGACTGGGAAGCGGTGAAGATTCCTTTCTTTTTCCGGGATACGGATTTAAAAGATTTTATCGGAAGCGTATGGTTTCGGCGGAGCTTTCAGGTGCCGGCGGAAATGGCCGGCAGGGAGGCGAAAGTTTGGCTGGGAACGATCGTGGACAGCGACACGGTATATATTAACGGCGTCTGGGTGGGACATACAGATTATCAGTACCCGCCCAGGAAATATCCGGTTCCGGCAGGGCTTTTGCGGGCGGGGGAGAATACCATTACCATCCGCGTGAAATGCGAAAACGGGCGCGGAAGGTTTACGCCGGATAAGACATATGCACTCTGGAATGAAGCGCACAGAATTGAACTGGAGGGGGAATGGGAGTATAAGATCGGCGCTTCCTGTGAGCAGATCCTGCCGACCGATTTCGTCAACTGGAAGCCCACCGGGCTTTTTAACGGCATGATGGCTCCCTGCCGGAAGTATACGATAGCCGGATTCCTGTGGTATCAGGGGGAATCCAATACGCATGTGCCGGATGTGTATCTGGACCGGATGCAGAGGATGATAACCGGATACCGGAAGGACTGGCAGGAGGATACGCTGCCGTTTCTGTATGTGCAGCTTCCGAATTTTGCCATTGACATTTATGACAGTGACGCGGACGAGACAGGACAGGGCTGGCCGGTGGTGCGTGAGCTGCAGAGGCAGGCGCTGGCCATACCGGATACCGGCATGGCGGTGGCCATTGACCTTGGGGAGGACAATGATCTGCATCCTTTAAATAAAAGAGAGATCGGCGGCCGGCTTGCGATGCTGGCGGCAAAGAAGCTCTACGGCATGGATGTGCAGTGTGAAGGCCCACGGATTGAAAAAATCAGGACTATGGGCGGACAGGGCAGGACGGTGGTTTTGGAATTGGGCGCCGAAGCGGTTGTGAGGGACAAAGAAAAGGGCAGCACAATTCTGGACTTTGAATTGGGAGAAAGAAGGGCGGACGGGGAAATTGTCTGGCTTCCGGCAGAGGCGGAGCTGTTCGGAGACCGGATCATGTTGAAGTGCGGGGCGCTTTCCGGTCCTCCGGCAGCGGTTCGTTACTGCTTCGCCAATACGAACCGGGGAGCTTTGCTCTACAATAGTCAGGGATATCCCATGGGTCCTTTCTGCATGGAGATTCCCGCGGACAACGGATAAACTGCTGTTAAAGGAATGCGCACATCTGTGTCAGGGATGGCAGGGGTGCAGACAGGGAGAATTGCGATGCGTACATTATGGAATGAAGGATGGTCTTTTCTGCGGCTGGAGGTGGGAACGGAGCTTTCGGATGCACTTGGCCGGGAGCAGGATTTCGTGCCGGTGGATATCCCGCATGACTGGCTGATTTACGATGCGGACCGTCTTTATGAGAATGGAACCGGATGGTATCGGAAGAACTTTACGTGGACGGGCGATGGGACGAAAAGGCTTTTTCTCGTTTTTGAGGGTATCTATATGGACAGTGCCGTCTATGTGAATGGGCATAAGGCGGCGGAATGGAAGTACGGGTATTCTACTTTTACTGTCGAGATCACGGAGCATGTCCGGAAGGGAGAGAATCAGATTCTGGTCAGCGCATGTTTTCAGGCGCCCAACAGCAGATGGTATTCCGGTGCGGGGATTTACCGTAACGTGTGGATGAAGGAGACGGAGAGTATCTGTATCCCGGAAAACGGCGTTTATATCAGCACCAGAAGGCAGCGGGAGGATTTCGTGCTCCGGGTGGAAACGGCCGTTGATGTGCCGGCAGTCGTACCGGCCGGCGGGGAAGCGGATCGGGATGGCGGCGGACAGGAGGCGTATGCGGTCACGCACAGACTGTTTTATCAGAACCGGGAAGTTCCGATGCAGCTGATCAAAGACGAGCGAAGCGGCAGGGAATATCTGGTGGAAAAGCCTGTTCTGTGGGATGTGGAGGAGCCGGCGCTCTATACGCTTAGGACCTGTCTTGTGTGCGCCGGAGAAATCCGGCAGCAGGAGGAATGTTCCTTTGGGTTCCGGTATACAGCCTTTGATCCTGACAGGGGCTTTTTCCTGAATGGACGGCATGTAAAGCTGCAAGGCGTCTGCGAGCATCACGACCTTGGCGCACTGGGGGCGGCCTTTAATGAGGCGGCCATGGTGCGCAGACTGAAGAAGTTAAAAAGTATGGGCGTCAACGCCATCCGCGGTTCCCACAACATGATGGCGGTACGGTTTGTGGAGCTTGCCGACGAGATGGGTTTTCTCCTGATCTCGGAGGCCTTTGATATGTGGGAGAGATCGAAGAATACGTATGATTACGGGCGTTATTTTACTGAATGGCATGAGAGGGATGTGGAAGCGTGGGTATGCCGGGACCGCAACCATCCGAGTGTGATCCTGTGGAGCATCGGGAATGAAATATATGATACCCATGCCGGGGAGCGCGGACAGGAGCTGACCGGGGAGCTGAGAGCGCTGGTGGAGCGTTACGATCCCTGGAGAAATGCCCGCGTCACGATCGCTTCCAATTATATGCCCTGGGAAAATGCCTGTAAATGTGCGGATCTGGTGAAGATCGCCGGTTACAACTATTCGGAAAAGTACTATGAGGAGCATCACAGGAAACATCCTGACTGGGTTATTTACGGCAGTGAGACTTCTTCCATTGTACAGAGCAGGGGAATCTATCATTTTCCGCTTAAGGCGGAGATTCTGGCGGAGGATGACCGGCAGTGTTCGGCCCTTGGGAACAGTATTACCAGCTGGGGTGCAAAATCGCTGGAGAACTGTGTTACCGTTGACCGGGATACGGCATTTTCCATGGGACAGTTTCTGTGGACGGGCTTTGATTATATCGGGGAGCCGACCCCTTACCATACCAAGAACTCCTATTTCGGGCAGATTGACACGGCAGGGTTCCCCAAGGACTCTTACTATGTGTGGCAGGCGGCATGGACGGATTACCACGAGGCGCCGATGGTGCATGTGTTCCCTTACTGGGACTTCAATCCCGGACAGCTGATCGACGTGAGAGTCTGTTCCAATGCACCGGAGGTGGAACTGTTTCTGAACGGTAAGAGCCTGGGCAGACGGAAACTTTCCCATGCACCGGGAAGCGGGCGAACGATTCTGGCGGATTATCAGGTGCCCTATGAGGAGGGCGCCCTGACTGCAGTGGCGTATGATGAGGCGGGCCGGGAGATCGCAGGGAGTACAAGACGGTCCTTCGGCAATTCCCATGCCGTCAGGATCTACCCGGAAAATACGGTGATCAAAGCGGACGGGAAGGATCTTCTGTTCCTGGAGATCGGCACGGTCGATGAGCGGGGAAATCCGGTGGAAAATGCCTGTGACCGGGTGCGGGTGCAGGTGGCCGGTGCGGGAAGACTGGTGGGCCTTGACAATGGCGACAGCACCGACTATGACAGCTACAAGACAGACAGCAGAAGACTCTTTGGCGGAAAACTGCTGGCGATGATCCAGTCTGTGGGGGAACCGGGAGAAATCCGGGTGCAGGTCAGCGCGAAAGGGCTTATCGGCGCTTCCCTGCTCTGCCACAGTGAGGAGGTGTACCCTGGAACGCCGACTATACAAAAGCTGCCCTGCGATATAAGATGCAATGCGGATCTGCCGGTCCGTACCGGAAGGGCGGATGAGATCCCGGTGCGGAAGATCACGCTGCTCACGGAAGAGAACCGGGTGTTAGGGCCGGAGCGGAAGAGACTGTCGGTGGAAGCGCGGATCGACCCGCCGGAGGCGGATGATAGAGAGCTGTTCTTCCGGGCGGTGGATGACCATGGAGTGGACTCCAATCTGGTCAGGCTGATTCAGGACGGGAACCGGGCGCAGCTGGAGGCGCTTGGTGACGGGGCCTTCCGCCTCCGGTGCATGTCAAAGAGCGGTACGGACGCCATCCGTCTGATCTCCCAGCTGGAATTTGAGATTCAGGGACTGGGCAAAGCCTGGCTTGACCCTTACGATTTCATTTCCGGAAGCCAGTACACTTCCGTGAAGGGAGAGGCGGGAAACGGGAATGAGAGGGGCGTCGCAACCGCCCGGGACGGGGAGACGGTGGTGTCCTACGGCGGCATTGATTTTGGAAGGACCGGGTCGGATCAGATTGTGATGCCGATCTTTGCACTGGACAGCGGGGAATATCCCATCCAGATCTGGGAAGGCATTCCCGGGGAGCCGGACAGCGAACTGATCGGAGATGTGGTCTATCAGAAGCCTTCTGTCTGGAACGTCTATCAGGAGGAAACGTTCAGGCTGCAACGGCGGGTGAAGGGAATCACCACCATCAGTTTCCTTCTGCGGCAGAAGATGCATATCAAGGGATTTTCCTTCGTGCGCTGTGAGAAGGCGTGGATGCGGTTACCGGCCGCCGGTGCGGATCACCTTTACGGGGACAGCTTCCGGATCGCCGGGGATGCGGTGGAGGAGATCGGCAATAATGTGTCGCTGGAATTTGCGGAAATGGATTTCGGGGAAAAGGGTGCAGAGAAATTAACCGTCTGGGGACGGGCGCCGAAAGGGAGCAACACCGTCCATGTCCGGTTTTTTGACGGGAACAGCGAGAGCAAACAGATCGTGGAGTTTCCCGGAGGAGATGCGTATGCCGCTTCGACGTTCACGCTGCTGCCGGTGAAAGGCAAAGTGACGGTGACGTTCGTGTTTATGCCGGGAAGCTGTTTTGATTTTCAGGCGTTTCAGTTTGCGTAAGACAATCCGGGATGCATTTCGCGTATGCAGTGTTTTCTTTTCTTTATGCGCCTGTCTACTCTTTCAGCCTGTTCAAATTCTTATATTCTGAGGGCGTGCAGTTCTTGGCCGCCTTAAAGATCCTGTTGAAAGTGGACAGGCTGTTGAACCCGGAGAGCATGGCTACCTCCGTAATGGAGATATGAGGCTCGATCAGGAGGCGCTCCGCGTGGGCAATGCGTTTCTGCATCAGATATTCATGGCAGGACATATTGGAAAACTGCTTGAACAGGCGGGCGAAGTGGAACTTGGAAAAGCCCGCCAGGTCGGCAAGTTCCTCTATCGTAATATTTTCCGTACAGTGATCGGTGATATAGTTGCACACCAGCATGAATTTTTCTACATATTCATGCTGCTTGTTGCGGGTGATACCGGGGAATCTGGTGTTGGCATTAAAATTGGTCCGCCCCAGCGCAACGAAAAAGCGGATCATCAGGGAGTAGACACAGGCCTCGGTAAAGGGCCTGGGATTGTCGTATTCCCGGACCACTTCCTCCAGATAGAACTGCAGGCGGCTGTTGAGTTCCGGGTATTCTTTCCGGGAGATCAGCGTGTAGGGGAGAAGCGTGTGGAGCAGGGTGTCCATGGCGTTTACATTGCAGATCAGACTGTAATCAAACAGCAGGATCAGCCTCTCGCCGTCGGGAGGGGCAATCAGCTCGTGAAGCGTACCGGGGGGGGTGATCCAGATGTCGCCTTCATAGAAGGTATGCGGGGTCCCGTCAGTGATCACGGTGTATTGTCCGCGTATGGGCAGGATGATCTCCACCGCGGTATGCCAGTGGACGGGATAGTTCTCCGTCTCGTGGTTGTGATAAAGTTTCAGCCCGCTTAAAGCGTCATAAGCAACTGTCTCATGGATTCCATTTAATATCTTGATCATATCGTATTACCTCTCCGGAATTGAGCGCTTCTATTGTTCTATCGTAAACGACATAACAAATTTCGCTTACTATAATAAATAGTAATTCCATTCTCTCATTTTGGCAAGCGCCAAATCAAATATTGCTAACAGGCCATTATAGTAAATCTGTACAAAATCTCCCGTAAAAAAGTATGAATGTTACAAAAGAAAAGATAGAAACATGTGAAAATCATGAAAAGCAGGAGCAGAAAATGCAGAAATGAAAAAGGGGAACTCTTTTTTGAAATCCTCACAACGAAAACTTTAGCACGATTTGACAAGTGAAGAACAAGATATAGGGAGAAAAACGTGGCAAAGTGCAATATAATTTAAACATATTTGAAAAGAAAGTGTACAAATTTCCGGATGGAGTTAAAGCGACAGGAGATTACATATGGAATTGGTAAGAAATGAAGCAAAAATAGAAGCGTACAGGGAAAGAGCCAGAGAGCTGGTAGGGCGGATGACTCTGGAGGAGAAGGCGTTTCAGACGGTAAACGGTGCGGCGGAGATTAAAAGGCTGGGAATCAAGGCATACAACTGGTGGAACGAGGCGCTCCACGGAGTAGCGAGGGCCGGTGTCGCCACGGTGTTTCCGCAGGCAATTTCCCTGGCGGCCACCTTTGACGAGGATTTTATAGAACAGGTGGCGGATGCCATTTCCACCGAGGGACGTGCGAAATTCAATATGCAGCAGAAATATGAAGATACGGATATTTATAAGGGGCTTACTTTTTGGTCTCCCAATGTAAATATTTTCAGAGATCCCAGATGGGGCAGAGGACATGAGACCTTCGGCGAGGATCCTTATCTTACGTCAAGGCTTGGGGTGCGTTTCGTGGAAGGGCTGCAGGGACACGATGAGAATTATCTGAAGGCTGCGGCATGCGCCAAGCACTTCGCGGTGCACAGCGGGCCGGAGGATCTGCGCCACAGCTTTAATGCGGTGGTAAGCAGGCAGGATCTGTACGAGACATATCTTCCGGCGTTTAAAGCCTGCGTGCAGGAAGGAAAGGTGGAGGCGGTGATGGGCGCCTACAACCGTACCAACGGGGAACCCTGCTGCGGAAGCAGGACGCTTCTTCTGGATATTCTGCGCGGGGAATGGGGCTTTCAGGGTCATGTGGTTTCGGACTGCTGGGCGATCAAGGATTTCCACGAAGGCCACTGCGTTACCGGCGGGGCGCTGGAATCCGCAGCCATGGCGATGAACAATGGCTGCGACTTAAACTGCGGACAGCTGTTTGCTTATCTGGCATCGGCAGTGGAGCAGGGCATGGTATCCGAAGAGCGGCTGGATGAAGCGCTGGTCAATCTGTTTACGGCAAGAATGAAGCTGGGCGTATTTGAGGAAAAAGGCGGCACGCCTTACGACGATATTCCCTATACGGCGGTAGATTCCGGGGAGATGAAGGAATTGAACCTGCGGGCGGCGGAGAAGTGTATCACACTGCTTAAGAATGAAGACCATTTGCTGCCGCTTGACCGATCGAAACTTAAGACCATCGGCATCATCGGCCCCAACGCTGACAACCGTAAGGCGCTTGTGGGCAATTATGAAGGAACCGCCTCCAGATACTATACGGTTTCCGAAGGCATTCAGGATTATGTGGGAGACGGGGTGAGAGTTCTTTTCTCCGAAGGATGTCATTTATATAAAGAAAAGATCAGTAATTTAAGTCAGGGAAGCGACCGGCTGGCCGAGGTAAAGGGCGTCTGCGATGCGAGCGATGTGATCGTTTTGTGTCTGGGCCTCGATCCGGGACTGGAAGGCGAGGAGGGCGACCAGGGCAATCAGTATGCCAGCGGCGATAAGCCGGGACTTGACCTTCCGGGTAAGCAGCAGGAGCTGTTGGAGACGGTTTACGCCAGCGGCAGGCCTGTGGTACTGGTTCTTCTGTCGGGCAGCGCACTGGCGGTTCCCTGGGCGGATGAACATATTCCGGCGATCATTCAGGGCTGGTATCCGGGGGCACAGGGCGGCCGGGCGATCGCCAGAGTCTTATTTGGGGAGAAGAATCCGGAAGGAAGGCTGCCTGTTACGTTCTACAGGTCGGCGGAGGAGCTGCCGGAATTTACAGACTATTCCATGAAAGGCAGAACCTACCGGTATATGGAAAACGAGGCGCTTTATCCCTTCGGCTTTGGGCTGTCCTATACGGATTTTACCTACAGCAATGCGGCGGTATCTTCTGACGTGGTGGAGGAAGAAGGCGTCACGGTCCGGGTGGAGGTTGCCAATACCGGTGACAGGGAAGGCACGGAGACGGTTCAGGTATATGTGAAGGCCTGCAGGGAAGGGACGCCCAATCCACAGCTGAAAGGAATACGCAAGGTATCCTTAAAGCCCGGGGAGACGAAAGAGGTCAGCATAGCGCTTTCTTCTGCCGCGTTTGCCCTGTATGACGAGCAGGCGGTGAACCGGGTGGAAGAAGGAGCGTATGAAATCTACATTGGCGGAAGCCAGCCGGATCGCAGAAGCGTGAAACTGACAGGCAAAGAACCTGCAAAGCTGCGGATCATGGCAAAGCAGGAAATGATTATAAAGTAACAGACCGTTACCTGTCCCCGGCTTTTGATGGGAGCATGCAAAAGCCGGGGCCGGAGAGCGGTTTGGATCAATGCGGGAGGAGCAGCAGGATGGGATTTGAACAGGCATGGCTTTCCTATCGGAGGATAGAGGAAGACAGTGAGTGGAGAGGGATCGGCAGAATCTATGCCGATGAGGATGATTTCATTACAGGGAATGCGGTAAGAGAGCTCCGGAAGGCATGGAGTGAGATGACGGGGGCGGACCTTATGCTGTATCCCGGTTCCCGGGAGACACAGCAGGCCGGGAGCATCATCTTCAGGCAGGAAGAAGGATGCGGGCCGGAAGGATATCATGTATTTGAAGAGGGAGGCAGCGTGGTCATTGCGGCTTCCACGGACCGTGGATGGCTTTACGGCGCTTTTGAACTCATACAACAGATGCAGATGGAAAATCCGCTTTCGGGGCTGGATGTCAGGAAAGAACCGGTGATGCCGCTGCGTATGCTGAATCACTGGGATAATATGGACGGAAGTATCGAGCGGGGCTATTCGGGGAATTCCTTCTTCTTTGAAAAGGATGAGATCCTGATCGATGAGAGGACGGTTACTTATGCAAGGCTGCTTGCATCGGTGGGGATCAATGGAGCGGTGATCAACAATGTGAATGTAAAGGACGCCGCCACATGGCTGATCACAGACCGGTATTTTGATAAACTGCGCAGATTATCCGAAATTTTTGCCGGTTATGGGATCAAACTTTTCCTGTCCCTGAATTATGCCGCTCCTGTGGAGCTTGGCCAGTTGGACAGCGCGGATCCTCTGTCGGAAGATGTGAGGGAATGGTGGAAGAGGCGGATGCAGCTTGTTTTCGGGCAGATCCCCGATCTGGGCGGTTTTCTGATCAAGGCTGATTCGGAAGGGCGTCCCGGGCCGTTCACTTACGGAAGGACGCACGCGGACGGCGCCAATATGCTGGCCGAGGCGGTGGAGCCTTACGGAGGACTTATCATCTGGCGCTGTTTTGTATATAACTGCAAACAGGACTGGAGAGATTACATAACCGATCGGGCGAGATCGGGCTATGACAATTTTATAGAGCTTGACGGCGCTTTTCGCGACAATGTGATACTGCAGATCAAGAACGGGCCGATGGATTTCCAGGTCAGGGAACCTGTGCATCCTCTGTTTGGTGCGCTTAAGGCCTCCAACCAGATGCTGGAGGTACAGATCGCACAGGAATACACAGGACAGCAGAGACATGTGTGCTACCTGATTCCCATGTTTAAAGAAGTTCTCGCGTTCCGTACTTATGCGGCCGGGACGGACGATACGGTGATGGACATTGTATCGGGTAAGACTTTTGATCAGACAACATGCGGCATGGCGGCGGTGGCAAACACCGGAAATGATGAGAACTGGACCGGTCATGATCTGGCAGCGGCGAATCTTTACGGATTTGGTAGACTGGCGTTTACCCCTTCGGCCACGGCAGAGGAACTGGCCACGGAGTGGATCGTCAGGACCTTCGGTAAGGATCAGGAAGTTCGCGAGGTTCTGTTGTTCATATTGATGAATTCCTGGAAGGCGTACGAGATGTACAATGCGCCGCTTGGAATCGGATGGATGGTCAATCCTGCTTATCATTACGGACCGAGTGTAGACGGCTACGAGTATGACAGATGGGGCACTTATCACCGGGCCGACCATGCGGGAATCGGTGTTGACAGGAGCCATCACGGAACAGGATATGCAGGACTTTACGAAGAACCCAACGCTTCCATGTATGACAGTCCGGAGAGCTGCCCTGATGAGCTGTTACTTTTCTTTCATCATATGCCGTATGTGCATAAGCTGCACAGCGGTAAGACGGTGATCCAGCATATTTATGATACCCATTTTGAAGGGGTGGAGCTGGTAGATGAGATGGTGAAGCGTTTCGAGGGCCTGGAAGGAAAACTTCCGGATAAGGCGTTCGGGAGAATGCTGGAGCGGTTCCGGCATCAAAAAGAACATGCCAGGGAATGGCGGGACCAGATCAATACCTATTTTTACCGGAAGAGCGGTATTGCGGATGAAAAGGGAAGAAAAATATTCTGATAAGATCAGGATGGGAATTTGGGAGGTGTTCAAGTAATGACTAAGGTGAAAACAAGTAAACCGGCCGTCGCAAAGAAAGACAGTACCCGTTCGTATCTGAAAAGATACTGGCAGCTTTATCTGCTTCTGAGCCTGCCGCTGCTGTACCTTTTGGTTTTCAAGTATATACCGATGGTATATATCCAGATCGCATTCAAAAAGTACAGCATCATTCAGAACGTATGGGAAATGCCATGGGCCAAAAATCATGGGTTCGAGTACTTTATCCAGGCCTTTGGAAGCAATGATTTCCGCCGTGCACTGCGCAATACGGTGGTCTTAAATCTGATGGATCTGGTGATCGGGTTCCCGGCGCCGATCATCTTCGCATTGATTCTGAACGAATTGTGTTTCAAACGTTTTAAGAAAGTAGTGCAGACAGTTGCCTATATGCCGCACTTCCTTTCCTGGGTCATCATCTACAGCCTGGCGCTGCAGCTTTTTGCACCCGGTGAAGGTCTGGTGAATATGGCGATCGAGCGTCTGGGCGGTTCCTCTATTCCGTTTTTGAATGACGCGGCCCACTGGGTAGGCACGTATATCGGCGTCGGTGTATGGCAGAACTTCGGCTGGGGATCCATCGTATATCTGGCAGCGATCGCCGGCATCAACTCGGAACTTTATGAGGCGGCTTCCGTGGATGGAGCGGGACGTTTCCGCAAAATGTGGAATATCACCCTTCCGGGTATCAAGCCTACGATCGTGGTCTTGCTGATCATGAATCTGGGTAACATTCTGGGCAGTAATTTTGATCGTCCTTTCGCGTTCCAGAATAATCTGGTCATGAATGTGGCGGATGTAATTTCTACCTATGTATATCGAACCGGTATCAAGGGACTGCAGTTCTCTTTGACAACGGCGGTCGGCCTGTTCCAGTCGGTGGTCGGTGTGCTCTTCCTGCTGATGGCTAACTGGCTGTCCAGAAAACTTGGAGAAAGGGGGATCTGGTAATGAAAGTAAAATCAACTTCCGCAAAAATCGGCGATTGGGTTTTTGTCCTGATCTGTGTGCTGATCAGTATCATCTGTGTGGTGCCGATGATCAATCTGCTGGCAAAGTCCTTAAGTTCAACGGATTATCTGGTAAAGAATGCGGTTTCACTCTGGCCCAAGGGCTTTAACCTGGACGCGTATAAGACGGTCCTGAGTGATCCCAAGTACATCAGGGCATTCTTCTGGACGGTATTTTTGACGGTGGTCTGTACGTTTGTTTCTCTGACCATGACCGTGCTGTGTGCTTATCCGCTTATCTTTGACAAGTTAAAGGGGCGCGGCGTGATCAATATTATCATCACGATCACCATGTTTTTTAACGCAGGTACGATTCCCAACTATCTGCTTATGCAGAACCTGGGACTTCTGGACAATCCGCTGGTGTTGATCCTGCCCAGCTGTCTGAGCGTTTATAACATGATCATCATGAGGAGCTTCTTCTATGGCATCCCGGACAGCTTAAGGGAGTCTGCGGAAATAGACGGCGCCAGTTTCATCCAGATCATGATGAAGATCTATGTACCGCTGTCCAAACCGGTTATGGCCACACTGGCATTGTTCTATGCAGTGGGACGCTGGAACGGTTATTCGGACGCACTGTTATATATGAAGAAAACGGAATTCTATCCGCTGCAGCTGCTGCTGTACAACATCATCAACAATATTAACTCGGTAGAGGTTGCAACGCAGGAGGGCTTCTCATCCCCGGGACTTACGGCATCTTTAAAGGCAGCGATCGTTATGTTTTCCACAATACCGATCCTGTGCGTATATCCCTGGCTGCAGAAATATTTTATCCACGGTGTGACCATGGGGGCTGTAAAGGAATAACCGGATCCTTTCTACGGATTCGTTCATTCAAAATAAACTAAAAACAGGGAGGTAAGACGATGAAGAAAAAATTAATTGCGATTCTGCTGTCAGGTACTATGGTAGCGTTGACGGCATGTGGCGGTGGCAATGCAGGCGACTCGTCCGCTTCGGATGCAGGTTCTTCCGCAGGGGATTCTCAGGAAGCGGCAGAGGATTCCGGGGATGCGGGAGAAGGCGCAGAGGCAGCCGGAGACGCGGCAGCAACCGGTGAACTGGTGGACGGTAAGTTTGCAGAGACCAGGCACATTACGGTTGAGGTCTATGACCGCGGTAACGACGGCGGTTCCGATCCGACCAACAATATGTACACAGAGTATATCAAGAAGGGAATGCTGGAAGACCACAATGTTGAGGTGGAATTCGTAAAGGTGCCCCGCTGGACTGAGGTGGAGGAGATCAACAACCTGCTTGCGGCAGGAACGGCTCCTGATATCTGTGTATCATACAGTTATCCTACGGTTCTTACTTATGCCGAGATGGGAGGAATTCTCGATCTCAGCGGTTATGTGGAGGATTATAAGTCCGAACTGACCAATCTGTGGGACTGGCTTGGCGAAACCAATATCTATTGGGACAAAGATCCCGTAGACGGTACGATCTGGGCGATTGAAGGAAAGATCGCAGTTAATAACCGTATTAATACTTTTGTCCGTAAGGACTGGCTTGACACATTGGGACTCAGCGCGCCTACGACGACGGAAGAGTTTGAAGAGATGTTGATTGCGTTTGAAGAGAATAAGGATACGCTTCTCGGTGCGGATGCAGATAAGTTGATCCCTTATTCCGTAAGTTTCGATGTTGGCTGGAGAGCAGCTACTTTGATCGAGTCCTTTATCGATCCGGATATTTCCGACAAGGAAATGTATGTTAACGGATATGATGACAGAAAGCTGACCCAGAACGGTACCAAGGAAGCCGTAAGACTTTTGAACAAATGGTACAATCAGGGACTGTTGTGGGATAACTTCGCATTATACGGCAGCGGCGATACAACGGAAGACGATATGATGAAGGCAGGCTATGTGGGCGCTTTCACGCATAACTGGGATTATCCTTTCCGTAACGGTGAGGACAGCATCAATGTTAACCTGCAGAGAAACGTAGGGGAAGATGCATGCTATATCGCGATCGATCCTTTTGATGACTCCAAGGGAACCCATACCAAGTATGTATCCAGTACGGCCGGCGATCGTAAGATCTTCTTCCCGCACACCAACGATGAGCCTCTGGCTTGTATGTTGTATCTTGACTGGATCAGCGATCCGGAGCATATTCAGTATCTGCAGATCGGTGACGAGGGCGTGACGCATAACGTATTGGAGGGCGGTGCGATCCAGACGGTTGCAGCGACAGGCGATGCTATCATGAACTCCGGTATGAATATCGACTATACCATTACCTGTAACGGCCTGCACTTTGCAGACGAAGAGCTGACAAAACTCTCCCAGGCATACAACTATGCAGGCATTGATCCTGATATCGTAGCAGAGGCGGATAAGATCGCGCAGACCGATGCGGTTCCGGCCAAGAATGTTAACGTAGGGGCGATCGAGGCGGAAGCAAATATCGGTGATACTTTGAGCGCGAAGCGCGATCAGGTTTACGACAACGCAGTGATCGCATCGGAAGCCGATTTCGACAGCGTTTGGGACAGCATGCTGGCGGATTACCTGAATTCAGGCGGTCAGGCGATCATGGACGAGCGCGCTGCAAAATGGCAGGAGACATTTGGCGATACAGATATGCTTCCTTAAGGGCAGACAGGATTAATTAAAGCAACGATTTAAAGGAGCTGTTGTAAAAGCGGATCATGATCTGCTTTTGCAACAGCTTCTATGGTTACATTTTGCAGTGGCAGTAGATTTATTCCCGCGGGCAACAAGCCGAACGGTTGCCTGCAGCGGGGGCTTTGATTATAATGATGGTAGTTGTGAACAAATGGAGCAGAGGCAGGGCGGGAGAGATGGGGACGCCCTGGAATGGAGGTAAGATTGAAAATTAAAATTTTCAATCGCGAGATTTGTGTCTGCGCGTTGCTTGCC